>Ga0184627_10000072_pt1 | contig 51231 bp, 39 predicted proteins | sample PLM3_127_b1_FD_133150 | JGI IMG/M metagenome (GOLD analysis project Ga0184627, IMG submission 133150) | Groundwater sediment microbial communities from an aquifer in East River, Colorado, USA - PLM3_127_b1 | ecosystem: Environmental > Terrestrial > Soil > Riparian zone | place: USA: East River... | reverse complement strand
TTTCGCGACTGAAGGAAGCGGCGGGTGCATTTCCTGCCACATGCCGCACGGAAGTCCCAATGACAAACTGTTGAGCCGTCCGAACAATTTGCTCTGCCAGCAATGCCACGGCACTCCGGCCGGACATGTCACAGCACACAGCGGTGAGGGTGTGAATTTCAACTGTTTGGAATGTCACAGCGAAATGCACGGTTCAAACAATAATCGTTGGCTTTTGGACCCGAACTTAGGTGCCAAAGTCGGTTCGGGGGCAGGGACTTGCTTCTGCCATAATGTGAGTAATTAAAAATTAAGAAAATGATGTCGGCAAAAGTCATATTCGTTCTTATTGCTCTGGGAGCAGATTTGATGTTGACCTCTGTTGCTTTAGCCGAGGAGCCGCACGGGACTGCTAAGCTTGGATATGTTCTGACGGATGAAGAAGGGAACAACGGAGTTTATCAACCGAGTTATGATCTCTATGAAGGCGTCTGCCTGTCACTGAAAGATTTCAGCTACCGACTGAAAGACGGCATCAGGGTTTTCGGAGATTTCAAAAATGTCACGCTTCAGAATAGAAATCTGCTATTCGGTGCTGCTAAAACTGGTCTATTTAGCGCCAGGCTCTCGCACAATGAATACCGTCGCCAGTACAGTTTTGCAGGAGACAAGTCGACCAAACGAAAAAACTCCAATGCTTCATTTTGGGCCCAAGTGCATAAGAATATCAGAGTTTTTGGAGGGTACGGTCAGATAAATAAGTCCGGTCAATCGCTTGACTTGACTGGTCCGGCGGGATTTGTCGGTGGGAGTAATTTTGATTATTCGCAAAAGTATTTCAATTCTGCAGTTCGTTTTGGTTACGCCAGTTCTTTTCTTGAGTTTGATTTACGAGGAAGCGATTTCAATGATGGACTAAACACATCGAACAGGCGCAACACCAGGCAATACAGGGTCACCGGCTCTGCACCTATTCCAAAGATTAAAGGTTTCTATGCCAATGGCGGTTTCCAGCATTTTGCCCTGGAACTGCCAAATATGAATGACACCCTAACCGCCAATACCGGCTGGGGTGGCCTGCGCTACTTCAATGCCAATGGCTACCACGTCAAATACAGTTTCATCTGGGATAGGGCGCGCCGGTCAACCGACCTGGCCGCCACAGATTATATCACTAACGCCGTTTACGCCGGGAAGGATTGGCAAGGTAAAGGCGGTTTGACCATCGGCTTCCGCCACAAAATCAATGATGACATCACCGATGAATTATCAACCAACGGATATTTCTTTTCCGGCTGGCTGAAACCCCATCACAAGGTCACATTAAGGGCCGGGTATGGTTCGGAATTGACCGGTGTGGAATCAGGGACCACTTTGACAGGCGATAAGGATTTTACGCGCTATAATGCCTCGGCGGCTTACAAATTCAAGCAAGGCAACTGGCGCGTCAAATTCGAAAACAAGAAAATTGAAAACGCCAACATCGGAAGTGCGGCAAAATTTACGAGAGTGGGAACAGATTTATTTGTGAACATTGATAAATACGGTGATTTGCAGTTTGCCTATGATTTCTTAAGGGGGGATTATGAAAATGTGGACGGGAAATTCACTTTTAATGACCACGTATTTTGGGGTGATTTTCTGTCGCGGCGCTACAAGAATCTTCAGGGGGATGTAGGCGGCACTTATATTCGGAGTCGCAAGGACTTAGACGTCGAAAGTTTTTCACTCCGCTTCGGCGGCAACTACTCTTTCGGTCAAGGTAATGAGATCGAACTAATTTATACGGTGCACAACTTTGACGATTTCAATGATCCATCGCCGGTTTATTCAAGGTATTACACGGCTAATATAGTAGAGATAAATGTTTCCAGGGAGTTTTAAAATTTCAGAAGAAGTCTATAGTTTAGAAAAAAAATAAATTAAGTGACGTCATTGGAGGTTAACATGAAACTTTTAACATTAACAACATTAATAATTCTGACGGGCGTCATATTATTAATGGCTGTCGGTTGCGAAAGAAAAGTGACCGGCAACATTGATTTTCCGGACAACAGTTCCGTGGGATGTTTTACCTGTCACAGCGACAGCGACATTAAATTGACAACAGCCCGATTTCAGTATGACAATTCGGTGCACGGTTACGGCGCTAATACCGATCACAACCGGTTAAGTTCCCCGGGGCAGCAGGCGTGTGAAAGATGCCACACGCACGAGGGATTTATTGCCTATACAACTGGAGTACCGGCGGCCGGGACAGACTTTACGGCCATCAACTGTTTTACTTGTCATGCACCGCATACTAATGGCAATTTGACCGTGCGTGTGAACAGCCCCGTAACGCTGGAAAACGGTTTCGTTTTCGACAGAAACAAGGCCAACACTTGCGCCACTTGTCACCATAGTCGCCGCAATGTAAATACTTATGTGTTGGCGGGTGTCACTTTAAGCGGAAATTGGGGACCGCACCACAGTAACCAAAGCGACATGTTGAGTGGTGAGAATTCTTACGAATTTGCTGCTTATACTTACACTAAATCGTGGCATAGTACCGGCGTGACGCAAGGATGTATATCCTGCCACATGAGCAACTCTATGCATGAATCAATCGGTGGGCACAGCTGGAACATGCGCAATGAAACCGAGGGTTACCAAAACATAACCGGATGCAATGTTGTCGGTTGTCATGACTCGGCTCCTCTGGCCGCCTTAGACCGGACGGCCGCTGCAGACTTTGACTGGGATGGCACAGTCGAGGGAACCCAATCCGAAATCCAGGGTCTGGAAGATTCTTTGCATGTATTGCTCGAAACATCTGGACTGATAAACTCCAGTGGTGTGCCTATAAGCGGAAGAGTAGTTTCAACCGCCGATTCGGCCGGCGCCCTTTACAATTTTCTGTTTGTCGAAGAGGATCGTTCACAAGGAGTGCATAATACGGATTATGCCGTAGGACTTTTGCAGTCATCTATTAATTTTATGGTTACAGGTGACCCGAACGGAGCGCCGGCTGGAAAGTTCACGTTGCTGAACAGCCACTGACAATAAGTGTTGTGATCGCTTTCAATTGTCCGAATGAAAGGACCCTTTTATACAGGGTCCTTTTTATTTTTAGAGAGAACTTAAACAGGCTAAAAGTCAGTCAATTTTCCGGGGAAAAACGATACTCTTAAGGCATTCATCACCGCCAACAAGTCAATTATTTCCTGTCCGATAGCACCCGCCACCGGCGGCAAATATCCAAAGGCTGCGACAAACATTCCAATTAAGCTCAATGCCATTCCTCCCAGCGCACTTTGCAATGCAATCCTCTTAAATCGTCCGCTGATATGGAGAAATTCATCGACTCGGCGAAGAGTGCTATCCATTATGACGACTTGTGCTGCATCAATTGTCACATCACTGGTTCTTCCAAAAGCCACACCGACTGTAGCGGTCACCATTGCCGGTGCATCGTTGATGCCGTCGCCAATGAATAGTGTCTTGGACAGTGTTGTTTGTTCACGTACAATTTCGACTTTTTCTTCGGGGCTTTTCTCCGCATGGATTTCAGTGATGCCTATCTGTTGGGCCAGATACTCTACTTCCACTCTGCGGTCCCCCGAAACAATCATGATTTTTTCAAAACGATGCAACGGTGAAAGATGTTGAATAAAGGGTTTTGTGCCAGCTCGCGGAGAATCATGAAAGCGGAATGTTGCTGCGTAGCGGCCATCCACCAATACAATACATTCCAGCCCGAATGTTACCGGGGGCAGCAGCGCTGCGTCAATACTCCCACTTTTTTCCAGCTTTCTTCGGCCCGTTATCTCAATATAATGGCCGTCTACTTTTCCGCGAACTCCCTCTCCCGGTTTTTCACTGATTTCGGAGGCCTCAAGCAGCTGGATGTCCGCTTTAGAGGCAGCATTCTCAATTGGTTCCGCTAACGGATGCTTGGAATATCTTTCCAAACTGGCAGCGTACGACAAGATACGGTTAGGCTCAAAGCCGTCAGCATAAACAGCATCTGTCAGCGCCGCCTTGCCGTAGGTCAGTGTTCCGGTTTTGTCCAAAATGATCGTTCGGCAATCCTCAATTTGTTCAAGTGAAGTTGGGTCGCGAATGATAATGCTTCTTCGGGCAGCCAGGGAAATTGCGCCAATTACGGCTGTGGGAATTGCAATTAAGAGCGGACATGGCGTGGCTATTACCAGGGTTGCCAGAAATCTTGTGGCATCTCCACTCGCTGCCCAGGCAATCAAGGCAATCGCAACTGCTACAGGCGTATACCAGGCTCCGAGCCGGTCAGCCAGCCTTCGGATTTTGGGCCGACGCTGTTCTGATTCACGCATCACTTCCATTATTTTGGCATAACGAGAGTCACCGACCAGCCGCACAGCCCTTATCGTCAGGACGCCATCTCCATTCACGGAACCAGAAATAACTTCGCTGCCGGGTGTCTTGGGCATTTCATAAGGTTCACCTGTAAGATATGACTCATCCATCACGCTTCGCCCTTCAAGAACTTCTCCGTCCACGGGACATATCTCATGGGGAAAGATTATTAACCTATCGCCTATTGTCACACTATCCAGCGTGACGTCTTCTGTCCCCGTTGAAACTAATCGATGAGCAATAGTCGGCATTCGACGCGCCAACGCATCCAGTGCGGACGAAGCGCGCTTTATTGCAAAACCCTCTATAGTTTCACCGCCGGACAGCATCAATACAATTATTACTCCGGCCAGGTATTCTCCGAGAATTGCAGCAGTCACTATTGAAATTCCCGCCAGCAGGTCTGAACCGAATTCTCTTTTTAAGAGATTCTTTATCAGATCAAAGACAAGTGGAATTCCCCCTAAAACTAATGCGGCAATTAATGGCCAACTGTACTCCTGCTGTGAAGCATGAAAAGTGTATCTCAATATCAAATGCGACAGAATAGACAGAATTGCAATGACAGCAATTATCCCTTCCATCGGTAACTGCCTGACTTTCCAAGAATACTTGAAATCAATCTGTTTCATTACACATCAAGTTTAATTTGTATTGGACATTTCCAGACTTACTTAAATATTTGATAATCTAAAATAAGTTCTTAATTGGATGTAAATAAAAAGTCATTTGACATACTTGCCAAAGGTTCTGAATTTCAATCAATGCGGGGTCGACGAGACTCGAATTCGAACGTTGACATTGTGAAGACTTCTTTTTAGCGGTACTCACGAGGGTGTCCAAATAGTGCCTATAAACAGCCCAAATCAATACAAGTTAGTCCAAACTGGCACAAAGAAATTTCAAAGTTAACTTTGAGCCTTGCAACAAAATGCGTTGTTATTCAATCACTTTCTGAATCTTTGAGAATGCGCCCTGAACGCAGCGCGTCTACCAGTTTCACCACTTCGGCATCTCAAATGGCACACGGAATTTACAAGATTTCCGCCCCCAAAGCAAAACCTCATTTTTGGAGCTTATATTAATCGTTGTGCTTTGAGTACTATTCACTTAAATTCCTTGCCATTTTAAAAGTAGAAAACACGAAAATCCGAGTTTGCGCCATTAGGCCGGCTCAAAACCTCATTGTAAGTGGAAGGGACATGAAGAAATCAATCAGCAAAGTTAAAGAAATGTTAAAACGGTCCATTCTCCCGTTTCTGGGACTGGCCGTGCTTAATCAAATAATCGCTTCCGGGGCAATGGCCAGCGAGGCGGATATTGTCGTACCCGATCTCAACTCTGGAAATTACTTTGGTATGACTGGCCACAATCTACTTTTGGGAGGCATTGTTATATGCCTGTTGGGGATGGTATTTGGCTGGGTGGCTTATCTGGGACTGAAAAAACTCCCCGTACATAAATCGATGCGGGAAATCTCCGAGTTAATCTATGAAACCTGCAAAACCTACTTGTTTACGCAAGGCAAGTTCATGGCTATTCTCTGGGCCTTTATCGGAGTTACAATCCTGATTTATTTTGGCTGGCTGCGACCTGTCGGCGCCAGTAACCTTTTAATTATTCTGCTATTCAGTTTGATAGGTGTCATCGGAAGTTATGCGGTGGCCTGGTTCGGAATCAGAATTAATACGTTTGCCAATTCCCGCGCCGCTTTTGCCAGTTTGACCGGAATTCCATTCCCGACTTACGCCATTCCGCTTAAAGCCGGAATCAGCATCGGCACATTACTGATTGCCATTGAACTATTAATCATGTTAATCATTCTCCTATTTATTCCCGGACACCTAGCCGGATATTGCTTTATTGGATTTGCTGTCGGTGAATCTCTAGGCGCCGCCGCCCTGCGTGTGGCCGGAGGTATTTTCACCAAAATTGCTGATATCGGCGCCGACCTGATGAAAATAGTCTTCAACATTAAAGAAGACGATGCTCGCAACCCCGGCGTTATTGCCGACTGCACCGGCGACAACGCCGGCGACTCGGTCGGACCGACTGCCGATGGTTTTGAAACTTACGGCGTCACCGGCGTAGCACTTATCACATTCATTCTTCTGGCCGTTAAAGATCCGACTATTCAAATTGATTTGCTGGTTTGGATTTTCGTGATGCGCGTATTGATGGTTATCACCAGCATCGGCTCATATTGGATTAACAATTTTATTGCTGAAGCCAAATACTCTAAACTCCCCCATTTTAATTTTGAAGCCCCGTTGACCTCCCTGGTTTGGATAACTTCAATCGTGTCAATTGCGGTGACTTACTTAATTTCATATCTGATGCTGCCGCATCTTGGCGACGGCTCGCTCTGGTGGAAACTTGCCTCCATCATAAGCTGTGGCACTCTGGCGGGCGCTATCATTCCGGAATTGGTGAAAATTTTTACATCTATGAAATCCGCCCATGTCAGAGAAATTGTGACGGCTTCGGACAAAGGCGGCGCCTCGTTGAATATTCTCTCCGGATTTGTGGCCGGAAATTTCAGCGCCTACTGGATGGGGATGTCAATCATCGCGCTTATGGCCATTGCCTGGGGTGTCAGTACTTATGGAGTGGGCGATATCATGGCAGCCGCACCGGTGTTTGCTTTTGGACTGGTCGCATTCGGATTCTTGGGAATGGGGCCGGTCACCATTGCGGTTGATTCATACGGCCCAGTTACGGACAATGCGCAATCGGTTTTTGAACTATCGACTATTACTTCAATTCCCGGCATAAAAGAGGAAATCAAAAGAGATTATGGTTTCACTCCGGATTTTGAGAAAGCTAAACTCGGTCTCGAAGAAAACGACGGTGCCGGCAATACATTTAAAGCTACAGCCAAACCTGTGCTCATTGGCACAGCTGTTGTTGGTGCGACAACGCTGATATTCTCTATTATTCTATTGCTTTCGCAAAGAGCTGCCGGAGTTGTTTCGCACGATTTGAGTTTGGAAGCTATCTCCGCCCTGCTCGTGGCCGCCGGATATCATTTTTCAATATTGAATGCGCCCTTTCTCCTTGGATTAATTACCGGAGCCGCCATTATATACTGGTTCACCGGTGCCTCGACACAAGCAGTATCCACCGGCGCCTATCGGGCAGTGGAGTTCATCAAGGCCAATATCAATCTCAATAGTGGCGCGGGGAAAGCATCCATAGCGGACAGCAAAAAAGTTGTCGAGATTTGCACACAGTACGCCCAAAAAGGAATGTTCAATATTTTCGTGACGGTCTTTTTCTCGACACTCGCTTTCGCCTGCGTAGATTCGTATTTTTTCATCGGCTATTTGATATCAATTGCCATATTTGGTTTATATCAGGCCATTTTTATGGCCAATGCCGGCGGCGCCTGGGATAACGCCAAGAAAATTGTCGAAACGGAACTTCGCGAAAAAGGAACCCCCCTTCACGCCGCCACAGTTGTAGGTGACACAGTCGGCGACCCTTTCAAAGATACTTCGTCCGTCGCCATGAACCCGATTATCAAATTTACTACACTGTTCGGTGTTTTAGCAGTAGAGATGGCCATTGAATTATCCCGCGGCACACGCACTTTATTGGCAATGATCTTCTTTGCTATTTCAGTGGTTTTTGTTTACCGGTCGTTTTATAAGATGCGTATCGGTAAGAGTTAAATCTCTCTTACCGAAATTGAGGGAAACTGCCGAAATATTCAAAGGCATTTAATAGGCGGCCTTTCTGAAACTTGGCAACCAGAAATTTCCGGAATATCGCCGGGTGATAATTTGCGTCGCCGCGGGAATTCTCTTTTCCCTATATCTCCACTTAGTTGTCGCCGGCTCGGCGCTGCAATTTGATAGCGAGACATGGTTAAAAGCCATCCACCTCCACAAGGACATTTATCCATATAACATTCGCCCCTTACAGACTTACTCTACTATTTTATTTCATCAGATTTCCGGATTCCCCTTAAAGGAATCATTTTATGTTATCCAGTACCTTCTGGCATTCTTGACTGGATTACTATTTTATAACTATTTGAAAAAGCTGGAATTTAGCTCCAACTGGTCGCTTTTCGGAGTGGCTTTGCTGATGCTATCATTGCCCATTGCCGCCGCCTTTTTTGAACCGGTGCACACCTATGATGATTTCTGGATGTACGGCTTCACTGTTCTCACTTTCATTGCTATTATCAGTCGCCGTTGGCTGTTATCCGCTCTCTTTTTCACCCTGGGTTGTTTTGCCCGGGAGCAGATGCTCCTTTTCTATCCGGTTCTTCTTATGGTGGCCTGGGGCGACCGCAAAGACACCGACTTAAGCAAAACCATTTTGTGGCTGCTATTGCCGCTGATTACCTACGGCTCATATTATCTTTTTATGTATGAACCGGGTGACCCCAAACGCTGGTCTTTGATAAATTACAACTTTGCCAACAGCACCCGCGCCGCTGACTCGACCATCTCCATCTGGAATGCTTTCGGTTTTCTTTGGATACTCGCTACCGTCGGCGCTATCAAGGCATGGAAGAAGCGGCGGGAACTTATTGAGCGCTTGTGTTTCAGAGGGGCGGTCATAGCAGTTCCCCTGACATTGGGATTAGGAATCTTTTTTACATTGGTTCGCGAAACCCGCATACTTTTTCCGACGTTTGTCTTTGTGATTCCTCTGGGTGTGTATGCTATAAGAGACGACTGGTCAAAACTCCCTAAGATCCGTTCGACCTGGTTCTGGACAAAAGTGGTAATAATGGCAGGCCTCCTAATTTTTATTGGAATTCAGTTGGCCAATTGGTTGTGGCCTGAATTTGATTACGGCGCCAGCACCGATCTCCGCCGCAACTTTGCGGGAGTTAATATAGGGTTGGCAATTCTTTACTTGTGGTTCTTGCTTCAGACGCGGCTTCGCCCTGTCAAATCGTAACTATTTATGGGTTGCCCGCCGCGGCGCGTCACCAGTTGGCGTCATAGAGAAGTACCATCGCACCCAGCTTGGCAATTGTCGAATGCATCAGATTCATCACTTCCCGGTAGGTATATAACTGCGGCACGAATAAATTGAATATCAGCAAATACCATCCCCAAGACTTGTAATTGGCGAAGTTTGATTCACGCAATTGCGCCAGCGCTATAATCATAACTGGAAAACAGAGCGTCAACATTCTCGATGAGTCCCTGGCAATAAACATTTGCAGCCAGCACAAGAAAATTAGCATCAGAATTGAAACCAGCTGTGTGATGTTCCGTTTGCTCCACAAATAAACTGCGCCAACGAATACTAAGAACCAGGTGGCTTTGAAAACGGTGAATAGTCCTATTCCCTGATGGGTCATTGAGACTTTAAACATCGCCAGCGGGTCGTCTTTGAGCGGCCCGAAATAATAGTCCAGATCATAAGGAACGGCCCTAATCGAATTAATCCATTCCCGGTATCCCCAATAAGCTGCCGCGACAGCAACTAAACCAATCCCCATAAGCGCCAAATCTTTCACTTTGCTTTTGGATTCGATTAGAGTCAAAAATCCAAACCACGGCACCAATACTATTATGGATTCACGATTTAACAATCCCAAAAAGAGTAAGAAGCTCACCAATAGCGGCCGTGAGCGAAACCAGTACATCAATAAAACAATCACATAGGTCAGACTGTCACAATATCCGCCGTAATATATCGTTGTCAATGTAACCAGCGAAAAAGCAAAGACAGCAGTCCCCAGTGTGGCTTCTGCCGGGTCAAATTCAATTTTGCGAAAGTAGAGATATGACAACATCAAAAAGATTGTCGCAAAGAATAGATTAGTGACAATAATTAATTGCCCGCGAAATCCCAGTAAATAACTTATTAGTGGTGTGAGGACTCGATAACCAACCGGATTCGGTTCGGGGCTGAAGGGATCATTGGCCAGCTGGGCATAATTATCTCCCAGCGCAGAAGTATGGATGGCCGGACGGACATAGATACAGGCCAATATCATCAGCGCCATCGCCAGCAAAACTGCAAACCCGATTCTTCCGAATCTGTTTTCCTGACTTGCTAAGAAATCTTCTAACCGCTTAATGCCCACTCCTCTCGCAAGAGCTTGATGACTGATTAAGTTTATATAGAATTCTTCAAACGGGACTACAACACAAAAACTTCAATTGTTGGCTGCAGACGGTCGAGTGTTCGGCATGGGTCACCCCAAAAATTCGCCTGAAAACGCAGGAAAATGGGTTCGTTTTGTAATATTTACTTTTCCGCTAATAAGTTTTGTGGTGATTACGAAGCCAGTATACGATAGCCGACACCGAATAGTCTGCCTTGAGTTGTTTTTCGATCCAGGAATAAATATGAACCTTTACAAATGCGCGGGGCTAAGAAACAGCATTACACTTATATTGATATTGTCGCAACTTTTGCGTAGGTAGCCCAATGAATGACATTGGGAGCTTGGACATAATTAAACGCTTGCCTAAACAGTCATGCAAGCTATATTGGTGACAAGGTCGCACTTTTCATCTGTGGGTTTCTCAATCTTCACCAAAGCATGATAAATGAGGAGGCTGTTGCCGTGTATTCGGAATGGTTTATTCCTTGTGGATGGAATTGAATTGGTGATGATACCTTGAGAATCAAAATATTTAAAACTTTTTTCGCGGTCGTATCGTGTACATTGTCCCTTTCATCTGCGTTTGCAATTGAAAATGGAAAAGAACAGGCAGAGAACCGACCGCTTAGTGATTTTGTATTGCCAGACGGTCGCATTGAATTCGACGCATTGATAAGGAGCGGCTACAAAGGACCGCTCGATTTAGAGGGCGTTAATGTCCAAATTGATCCCAAAAGCGGTGAGCCACTGGTGCAATCATCACCCCTCTACAGCGGAGCATCCGAACCGGATGACATTTTCTGGGATAACAGTATCTCTCCTTTACCGGGCGTCAATGGAAAAATTAGTGCCTTCGTTATTTATGACTTCAAACTGATTATAGGAGGAGATTTTACCGAAGTCGGCGGTGTGGCAGTAAATCATATTGCTTCCTGGAACGGTTTTTCCTGGTCGGCTTTGGACTTAGGAATAAATGGTAATGTTTCTGCCTTGACGGTTTATGACAATATGTTGATTGCCGGAGGGAGTTTTACCGGTGCGGGCTTTTGGGCTGGTAATAATATTGCGGCTTGGGACGGTTCTTCCTGGTTGCCATTATACTTTGGAACCAATGGGGAAGTTAGAGCCTTGACCATATATGACAACAAACTGTTTGTCGGGGGATGGTTTTCAACCGCGGGCGTGGATATCGCCAATAACATTGCTTCCTGGGACGGTATTAACTGGTCGGCTATAGGCACGGGAACGAGTGGAACTGTTACGGCCTTAACAGTCTTTGGCAACAAACTAATTGCCGCAGGAGATTTTACTGCAGCCGGTGGTATGGATGCAAGAAAGATTGCTTCCTGGGACGGTATGTCCTGGTCAGCCTTGGGGTCAGGAATGAATAATTATGTTTCTGCCGTCACCGTTTATGAAAACAAACTGATTGCCGGAGGATACTTTACTACTGCCGGTGGTGTGGCGGTTAATCGAATTGCTTCGTGGGACGGTTCGTCCTGGTTAGCTTTGGGGTCAGGAATGAATAATTATGTTTCTGCAGTCACTGTTTATAACAACAAACTGATTGCCGGAGGAAACTTTACTACCGCCGGTGGTGTAGCAGCTATTCGCATAGCATCCTGGGACGGTTCGTCCTGGTCAGCCTTAGGGTCGGGAATGAACGGTTTCGTTTCTGCTGTCACTGTTTATAACAACAAACTGATTGCCGGAGGGAACTTTACTACTGCTGGTGGTGTGGCCGCTAGTGGAATTGCCTCCTGGGACGGAACTTCCTGGTCCGGATCGGGGCCAGGCATTTATGATTATGTTACCAGCCTCGCCACCTATGGCAATAATCTGATTTCCGGCGGCTATTTCACAACAGCTGGTGATGAGGTCGTTAATCGTATTGCTTCCTGGAACGGCGTGTCCTGGTCAGCTTTAGGGTCAGGACTGAACTGGTATGTCGGCGCACTCACTGTCTATGACAATAAACTGGTTGCCGGAGGATTCTTTACTACAGCCGGTGGTCTGGCCGCCAATAATATTGCTTCCTGGGACGGGTCGTCCTGGTCAGCTTTAGGGTCAGGACTGAACTGGTATGTCGGCGCACTCACTGTCTATGACAATAAACTTATTGCCGGGGGAGGGTTTACCGTTGCCGGTGAAGTAGCCGCCAATTATGTTGCTGCTTGGGACGGTTCGTCCTGGTCAGCCTTGGGGTCAGGAATGAATGAGTGGGTTTATGCCTTAACCGTCTATGACAATAAACTGGTTGCCGGGGGATCCTTCAGCATAGCCAGCAGCGTGGACGTTAATGGAATCGCTTTTTGGGACGGTTCTTCCTGGTCGGCCTTAGGATCAGGAATGAATAGTTATGTATACACCCTCGCCATCTATGACAATAAGCTGATTGCAGGAGGAAGGTTTACCACTTCCGGCAGTGAGGCTGTAAATCGTATAGCTTCGTGGGACGGTTTGTTCTGGTCAGCCTTAGGGTCGGGAATGAACGGTTTCGTTTCTGCCCTCACCAACTATGACAATAAGCTGATTGCAGGAGGAAGTTTTACCACTGCCGGCGGTGTGGCAGCTAATCATATTGCTTCCTGGGACGGTTTTTCGTGGTCGGCCTTAGGGTCAGGGGTGAATAGTCTTGTCCGTGCCCTTACCGTCTATGACAATAAACTGATTGCCGGAGGGGAATTTACCGCTGCCGGTGGGAAAGCATCAGGTTATTTGGCGAGATGGACCAAGCAACTGTCAACAGCGATAGGAGATGATGATTTTTCCTCATTGCCGGAACAATACGAATTGGCGCAGAATTACCCCAACCCGTTCAATCCCGCTACCGTTATCGAATATGCTTTGCCCGTGCGCGGCCATGTGACCATCGAGATATTCAACTTGCTTGGGCAAAGAATAAAATCACTGGTAAACGAGTCGCGCAGTGCCGGCAATTACCAAGTCAGCTGGGACGGCACCGATGACCATGGGAAGAGGCAGGCGTCCGGTGTATATTTCTATCGGCTTATGGCGGGTGATGCGGTGGTATCCAAGAAAATGGTGCTAGTTAAGTAGTCTGTTCTAACGTTTCCCCGAAAAACGAAACGCAGCCGCCGCGGTCCCCTTCACCACTAGGGAAAGAAGAGGAAGTGGATTTGCGAGAACCCACCCAAAGAGTGGGCACTTCTCTGTTGCATAAATTTTCTATTTTCGGTACATTCAAATTTATAAGAAGGGACTGAAAGGGAAATCTTTATAGAAGCGATGCAAATCTTTTTCAACTTTTTCAAAAGTAAATTGTGATACATTCCAATTTCAATTTTGAGCTGAGACGAATCAAGAATGTTACCGCTGTTTGGGGCCTTTTAGCAGTTGTGTCCGTGTGCGGCGACTCAATTGCCGCAGGACCATTTTTTGCGCCGGCTGTGGATTATAGGGTAGTGAGCCAACCATCCTCGTTATTCTTGCCTGACATCGACGGCGACAATGACAATGACTTAGTCGTGGCCAATCTGGGGTCCGACAATGTGTCAATACTTCGTAACAACGGTGACGGGACTTTTCAACCGGCAGTTAACTATGCGGTTGGAGAGGCACCCTACTCCGTTTTCTCAACAGATCTCGATGGCGACTTTGACAATGATCTGGCAGTAGCGAACTATAATGCAGGCAACGTGTCCATCTTGCGCAACAATGGTGACGGGACATTTCAATCTGCGGTCAATTATGCAGTAGGAATTGAACCACACTCTGTTTTCTCGACTGACTTTGATGAAGATAGTGACAATGACCTGGCGGTTGCAAATGTGGGCTCGGACAGTGTGTCCATTTTAATCAACAACGGCGACGGGACATATCAACCTGCAGTCAATTATGCAGCCGGTGACATGCCTATTTCAATTTTCTCGACTGACCTTGATGGCGACAATGACAAAGACGTGGCCGCCGCGAATTATGGCTCTAACAATTTGTCCCTATTTCTCAACAACGGAGACGGGACATTTCAGCCGGCCCTCAATCATGCTGCGGGCCTGCAGCCGACATCTCTATTATCGGCTGACCTAGATGGCGATGATGACTTTGACTTGGCGGCATCAAATTATCACTCTAACAACGTATCGATCCTGTTAAACAACGGCGACGGGACGTTTGGGGCGGCTGTCAATTATGCTGCATGGCTTGGACCAAACTCACTTTTCACAATTGATCTTGATGGCGACAATGACAACGACTTGGCCGTGGCGAATTCCAATTCTGACTTTATTTCTATCCTGCTCAACAACGGAGACGGTTCATTTCAACCACCACAGAATTATACGACAGGGAGTACACCCTATATAATATCATCATCCGACCTCGATGGCGACAATGACAACGATTTGATTGTAGCAAGTCCTGGCTCCGATATTGTTTCAGTCTTAATTAACTTGGCCGACGTTGACGGAGACAGCGACGGCGTCATTGATAGCCTCGATAATTGCCCTGCCGTTGCCAATTCAACGCAGCTTGATTCCAACAATGATGGTATCGGAGATGCCTGTTGTTGTATTACAATTCGCGGAGATTGTAATGGCGATGGCGCCAATGGAAATATTCTAGATTTAAATTACCTAATTAATAGAATCTTCCGTGGTGGGCCGCTGATCGGATGCCCTATAGAAGGAGACTGTAATTCGGATGGTGCATCAGGTAATACTCTTGACCTGAATTTTCTGGTTAACAGGATTTTCCGAGGCGGCCCGGCACCGGGGGCATGTTAAACTGAATCAGACAGGAGTAATTGGAAAATGTGGCCCATATGCTGAGATTGCAACGACCCCGATGGAAATCAAGGTCTCGCAATGAAGATCAAAAAAGCCCCGTTTGCGGTGGGGCTTTCTCTTAAGATTAGAATAATCCTAATTCAGATACGCGCGCAAAGAACGGCTGCGGGAGGCGTGGCGCAGGCGCCGAATCGCTTTCTCCTTAATCTGGCGCACTCTCTCACGAGTCAGTGAAAAACGCGCACCGATTTCCTCTAATGTCAGCGCCTTCTCCGAGTTCAACCCAAAGTACAGATTGATGACTTCCGCTTCGCGCGGGGTCAGTGTATCGAGCGCTTTTTCAATCTCCACCCGGAGCGACGCCGATAATAGCGCCTCATCCGGCGACGGCTGGAATTCGTCTTCCAGAATGTCAATCAGCGAGTTGTCTTCGGAAGTCGAAAACGGCGCATCCAAAGACAAATGCGAGTTGGAAATCTTCAGAGTATCCGAAACTTCCCCTTCGGAAAGCTCCAGCTCTTTGGCGATTTCTTCAGGCGACGCTTCGCGCCCGAGACTTTGCTCCAGCCGACTCGAAATTTTACCGATTTTGTGGAGCGTCCCCACCCTGTTGAGCGGCAGACGGACAATGCGGCTTTGCTCGGCCAGTGCCTGCAAAATCGCCTGTCTAATCCACCATACGGCGTAACTGATAAATTTGAAGCCGCGGGTTTCGTCAAACCTTTTGGCCGCTTTGATGAGGCCAATATTCCCTTCATTGATTAGATCAGCCAAGGACAGACCCTGATTCTGATACTGCTTGGCGACCGATACCACGAAGCGCAAATTGGCCTTGGTCAGCTTATCCAGGGCGCTTTTATCGCCCTGCTTGATTCGTCGGGCCAGCCGCACTTCTTCTTCGGCATTAATTAGAGCAGTTTCCCCTATCTCACGGAGATACAGATCTAATGAACGATCTTCGTCGCGATATTTTAGCGACTGTTTTGCCACTGCTTCCCTTTTAGACCTTCCTAATAATTAAAACGTTAATCCCTTTTGACAGCTCCAGTGCCGTCAAGATTCTTATCACCCGAAAAATTTGTTTATTTACGGTCGAATTACTTTTCTAGCTACGGTGCCATCCGGTTCCGAAACGATTAGCCCCACTGCCCGAGATGTTTTCTTTAATTTATCAACTGCTCTAACCAATTCTTCAAGAGTTTTAACCGGCATTTCATCAATCTGCAAAATGACCGTGCCTCTCGATATGGAGGCCTTGTCAGCCGCCGAGCCGGGATCGACACGCCGCACATAAATGCCGTCAATATGCTTTACATCCAGAGCGCCTGCGACTTCCGGAGTGAAAGCAATCAGATCCATACCGAACCAGGTCCGGGCGTCAAAGTCGTCAGGACTTTGAGACTGTTCTCTGGCCGACGCAAAGAATTCATCGCGGTCAGCTACGACAGTGTTCAAAGTCATTTTTTTACCGTCGCGCAAAATATCAATCGGGACTTCCTGCCCGGAACGGGTGGTTGAAACCATTATCGAGAGCTGGCCGGTATTATCTACCGAATGGTTATTATAGCCGACGATGATATCTCCACTTTTGAGGCCGGCCCGTTCGGCCGGCGAATTTTCAAAAACTCTGTCCACTTTGGCGCCATCGACGGTCTTAAGCCCCATTTGTTTGGCTTCTCTTTCGGTAATCGGAGCAAACAAGACGCCAAGCCAGCCGCGGCTGGCCTTCCCATGAGCAATTAAGTCAGGTACAATCGACCTCGCCAAACTTATGGGAATGGCGAAACCGATACCCACCGAACTCCCTGTGGGACTTGAGATTGCAGCATTAACCCCAATGGCTTCACCTTTCAAGTTTAAGAGCGGTCCACCGGAATTGCCGGGATTGATTGAAGCATCAGTTTGGATATAATCCTGGTACTGCGGGGTGTCGCTGCCAAAGCGCAAATTACTGCGACCTTTGGCCGATATCACCCCAACGGTAACCGTCCTGTCCAATCCCTGTTGAGGAAAAGGATTGCCGATAGCGATGGCCCAATCACCAACTTTGAGCTCATCAGAATTCCCGAATGGAATTGCTACGACGGTCTCTTCCGGGTTGACTTTCAGAACTGCCAAATCTGTCTCTTTATCCATTCCCACGATTTCAGCATCGTATTCATAGCCGGTGGAAGTTCTAACTTTGACGGCGTTGGCGTTCGAAACGACGTGATTGTTGGTCAGGATATAGCCGTCTTCGCGAAAGAAGAATCCCGAGCCGGATGATGTCGAACTCCTGCCACCCTGCCACCAGAACGGACTTTCTTCCGTCTCCGATTGGGCCGAAACGTTAACCACGGCATTCTTGACTCGTTCAACAACAGCCACGAATGGCGATTCATAATCTCCATTTTTATTCAGTACAACTGGATAACGACCGTCGTCTGCGGTCGAGCCCTTGGACTGCGCCACCAAGCTTTGGGGGAGTTTAATATCAGATGTTATTACAAATCCGATTACTAACAGGAGGGCGAATGCCGAAACAATGGCCCCCAGCTTAAACCCCTTTTTAGGCTTTCCCGTATCCCTGGGAGAAAATTGAATATCTGCCAACTAAACCGTTCCTCCGACGTTCAGTGTAGAGCCTTGCATAATAACGATTTCGAAAAACACTGTCAAGTTCTTTATCAAGGCTCGGTTCATATTGTCTTACCTTTTATAACGGGTTTTGCGGGATTTAGATTCAAAAATAGAGGTAAAAGGGTGGAAATTATGGGGGTCAATGGCTCGCCGAAAATGGCGCGATTTTTGGCATAGGTTGACAATTATTTCCGTAGAGTCTAATTTGGCCGGTAGTTATGCCTAAAGCAGACAAACTTAAGAAAAAACTCATTGAAATCGGTAGTTCCCTTTATCGGTCGGGGATGCTGGCCGGTACCGATGGTAACCTCTCGGCGCGGATCGACGAAGAAAGAGTGCTGGTTACACGACGGGGCGTAGCCAAAGGAAGACTCAAAGAGGGCGACTTTGTTACTGTTGATTTGGACGGAAATGTTCTGAAGTCGAAAGCCCAGCCGTCATCGGAAGCAGCCATGCATTTGACAGTATATAAGGAACGGCCTGATGTCTGGGCTTGTGTTCATTCTCATCCGCCGTTTGCTACGAGTTTTGCAGTTTCCGGAATTAAACTCGAACGAAATGTTTTGCCGGAAGTTGCGATCTTTGTCGGTGATATTCCTCTAATAGATTATGCTCCGCCCGGAATCGGCGCCATTTCCAAAGCAATCAAGCCGTTTGTAGCAGATAACAACGCCTTTCTGCTCCGCAATCACGGACTCTTGACCATCGGCAGAACAATTGATGAAGCCTTTCACCGTCATGAAACAGTGGAGCATTACGCCAGAATAATGTTTTTGGCGACAAGGCTGGGCAAAGTAAACACCATTCCCGAAGACGACTTGATTAGACTGGATGAAATCCGCAAACAACGTAATCTATCGGCTGTCGGCGAAAGCTAATCCCAGATGCCAGTCAAAAAAGTTGTAATTGAAAAAGCCAATCGAGTCTATCAATTGCCGCCTCCGTTATTCACATCGCTCCGGAAAAAGAGAGATAAATCCTTTCTCAAAAAAACTGACATTATCAACTTTACCAGATTCAGCTGGCGGGTAGAATCGGAGCCAAACCTGGCGCTGGATTCTGAAGGTCTTGAGCCGGCTTCGGAGGACAAGCTTAACACCTTAAAATCTGAATTAGCCATTTGGTTTGAAAAACAGCACGGTGTTCAGCTTGATGCTGATAAAGAAATCTACATCGGCAGCAGTATCAGGAATCTGATTCTTAGCATCGGGCTGGCTTTTATCGACCGGGGAGAATTGGTCTTTGTGCCGGAACTTGGCTATCCGCATTTTCGACGCGTGGTGGCTGCTTGTGGAGGAGACGACGTAGCCTATGCCATATCTTCGAAAAGTGATTGGCTGCCGGATTTTAGCACAGTATCATCTCCGATTGGACGAATTGCCCGGATGTTGTTTTTGAATTCGCCGCATAACCCTACCGGCGCGACCCTAAATGAAAAAGATTTTAGTAAGCTGATTGCTATCGCCTCAAAAGAAAACGTCTTGATAATCAATGACGCCATGTATCAATCTGTTTCGGACGCGAGAGCCATGTCAATGTTGTCTGTAAAAGGCGGCCCAAAAGTTAGCGCCGAAGTGCACTCGTTTTCGTACACATTCGGACTTCCGGCTTTTCCTTTCGGATTTGTTGGCGGACACACTGAAATTATTAATGGATTGACTCAAATAGCACAACTCTCCCCGCAGCCGGTTCTCAATTTTTATTGTAACCTGGCTCTTGAGGCCATCCGCAAGTTTCCAAATGACCAGCTCAAATCGGTCCGTCGAAATATTGCCGAAAGCCGCGGCGAAGCCATGAAGCTTTTGGACATACTGGAACTGGAATCAGCCGGTCACAATTCTGTCCCTTTTATCTGGGCCAAAATAAATGGACGAAGGAGCTCTTCTACTGCCGCCAAGATTCTTTACCACGGCGGTAAAATCCTGGTTGTCCCCGGCACGGAATTTGGAGAAAGCGGTGAAGGTTATTTGCGTTTCTCATTGACGGCTACTCCTGAATCTTATGTGGCGGCAAGTCAGCGAATCAAAAAGAGACAACGTCTGTTCCAACTGATTGAAGATTAATGAAAGATATTATTCGCCTCAATGAAATGTCGTTTTACGGCTACCACGGGGTAAGCGCCGCCGAAAAAGAGACCGGACGCACTTTTCAGGTCGACTGCGAGCTGGAGGTGGATTTAGCCGAGGCCGGCCACACCGACCGGTTGACTGATACTATTGATTATTCCGAAGTGCACAAAATCATTAAAGAAACTGTCGAGGGAACGGCTTTTTCACTTTTAGAAGCTTTGGTCAGCACCCTGGCCGACAAACTACTTGACAGTTTTCCGGCCTATCGGGTAACTTTGAGAGTTCGTAAAATGAACCCACCCATCCCCGGCCATGTGAAAAATATTGAGGTGGAGATCACGCGGCACCAGAAAGATGTAAGCAGGTTTTTTGAACAGCCCACAGCGACTAAAAAGAAATGAAAGAAAGGATTTACATTCTGCTTGGCTCGAATCTGGGCAACCGAGAGAACAATCTCATGGTAGCGCTTGGCAAACTTTCGGCAATTGCAGGAATCGAGATTGCAGCTTCGTCGGGTATTTACAATTCACCCGCCATGGAGATGAGCGAACCCAGTCCCGATTTTCTTAACCAGGTAATTGAAATCAATACGAGTCTTGCCCCGCTTCAATTGCTTGAGGAGCTGAAAGCAATTGAAACAAAAATGGGGCGTGTTGATAAAGGGAAATACAAGTCACGGCCTATTGACCTTGATATTCTCTTGTTTGGAGAACGCATAATAGAGAGCGAAGAATTGGTTATTCCACAAGCCCGGCTATTACAGCGACCATTTGCTTTGATTCCTCTTTTAGAAATTGCACCGGACATTTTGCATCCGTTTACGAAAACGCCCATTAAACAGTACATCCATGATAGTGATTACAAACAGGTAACTCCTCACGAGGCACATGCCGCCAGCCACAGCTGAATCAAATTATATAGTTGTCGAGGGAGTAATCGGTGTCGGAAAAACTTCCTTTGCCAAGATGCTGTCGGAACGACTTCAGGCGGATTTGATCGCAGAAGAAGTATTCGAAAATCCGTTTCTGGCTGATTTTTACAAAAACGGTAAAAGATTTGCTTTCCAATGCCAGTTGAACTTTCTCATCTCCCGTTACCAGCAGCAACAGCAGTTGATCATTCGAGATTTGTTTGCACAAAAGATTGTGGCGGATTATTTGTTCGCCAAAGACTCTATTTTTGCATCGGTAACTTTGTCCGAGCGGGAATTGATACTGTATGAAAGATTGTCCGATGTTCTGTCACAGGATATTCCCAAGCCCGACCTGGTAATTTATCTTCAGGGAAACACCCAGACTCTTCTGGATCGGGTGAGGAATCGTAATTTCAGTTTTGAAAAGCCGGTTGATTTTGAATATCTCGATGTTTTAAATAAGGCCTACGATTATTTCTTTTTCAATTACACTGAAACGCCGCTTTTGGTAGTAAGAACTGACAGCATAGATTTCGTTAATAAGCCGCATCATTTCGATGATTTGGTCGAGCAAATCAAAAAACCGGTCACGGGGAAAAAATATTACTCTCCTGCCGGAGATTTGGTAGAAAAGCAATCTCAATGACTGCCAAAGAGACTCGCAAAAAAACGACGATAAATACCTTCCTGGAAAAGAAAGCCAGCGGTGAAAAAATAACCGTTCTGACGGCTTACGATTATTTTATGGCGCATTTGCTCGATGAGGCCGAAATCGATTCGATTCTCGTCGGCGATTCTGCCGCCAATGTGATTCACGGTTTCAAATCAACACTGCCAATTACAATGGATATTATGGTGGCGCACACTGCCGCTGTATCAAGAGGGACAGAATATGCTCTGGTAGTGGCCGACATGCCCTTTCTCTCTTTTCAGCCGTCAATTGAAACTGCTGTTTTGAATGCCGGAAGATTTCTCAAAGAAGGAAACGCCGGAGCCGTCAAAATCGAAGGCGGCATGGAGATGTTGGAGACAATCAAACGCCTAATCGATTGCGGTATTCCGGTGATGGGGCATATCGGCATGACGCCGCAGTCAATCAATCGTTTCGGCGGACCCAAAGTGCAGGGGAAAGAGCAGCGCTCCCGTTCTTATTTGATTGAATCGGCTCAAGCCCTCGAAGAAGCCGGCTGTTTTGGCTGCGTGTTGGAATTAGTTCAATCCGACATTGCCGCGCATATTTCGAAAACCTGTAAAATCATGCCGACTATCGGTATCGGCGCCGGGATCGATTGCGATGGACAAGTACTAGTGACTAATGACATTCTAGGTTTGAAAGATGAAGGTTTCCGCCCCAAATTCCTTCGTGAGTATGCCAATCTTTCGCCAATTATTTCTGATGCTGTCAAAAGGTTTATCTCTGACGTGAAAACTAAAAAATACCCCGGCGACAAAGAATCATATTGAATCTTGTAATACCTACTAAAACATGCCGCTCAAAAAAATCCCGAGAAACGGTGCCAGACTGATTTATTTGACCAACAGCATTTTTCTGGTCTCGGAACCTTCGGCATGAACTAGCTTGTAGAAATAGACGCCGCTGGGACTATTGCCGGCCTCGAATTCAATGCTGTATCGGCCGGCGCTTTTGAATCCGTCGACCAAAGAAGCCACTTCCTGCCCGATGACATTATAAACTTTCAGGCTGACAATTCCGGCTCGCGGCAGGGCAAATTCGATGGTAGTCGAGGGGTTGAAGGGATTGGGATAATTCTGGACTAATTCGAAATTGTCAGGAAGCAGACCGTTATTGATTTCATCATTAATGTCCGTGGAAAGCATTACTTTTACGGCGCCCGGAGTGAAATCCGGTAAATAAGTTATCGTTCCGGATTGATCCGAAAATTCAACCTGGATTAAAGAGTGTTTATCAAAGCCTCCAAAACTGACAATTGCATCGGCGTAAATCGAATCAACAGGAATATTACCGGCCGCGGCACTCGGATCGAGCGTGAAGTGCAGAGTACTTATCAATCCTTGGGAGTTGCCGATTGTTGGCAGCGGGTTTGAGAACTGATCAGGTATATACGAGACACGGACAGTTTTTGCGGTATTATCAATGTCCACCACTCCATTAAAACTTGGCGGCAGAATTGCATTTGCAAACGAAACAGAGTCCACGCGGAGAAACGGATTATTAAACTCCAGCGGAACTGTCAACGCCGAAATCATATTGGTATTGTTTTTCAATTGAATGCCAACTCCAAAACTCTGACCGGGCATTACCTGGACTGAATCCACAGAAATAGCGGCACCGTCGGCGATAAATGGAAACAAAGCGGCCAAGCAGAATATGACAATGGCGAAAAACCCTTTAACTTTTAATTTCATCAGGGACCATCCTTTCGACTTCAAATAAGCAAGTCTCTCTCTAATATCTTTCATCCGCTTTGATAAGCCTTGGTACCCTTAAACGCAAACACTGTGCCTCAAAAGTCTTTCCAAATGCCCTTGGGCATTTGTGTTGAAGGAAGGTGAATGAGTACCTTTACCCCCTATTTTTGAAGTACTTCCAGGGGTCGATTTTGAGATTTGTGTTGAATCGGTGTTAAGATTCTAAGCGAAATTTGAAATTGTAATGCAGACTTGTTCCGGATAGGCAAAGAATTGCAAACCGGTTATATGCTGACTGGAATTCTCAACGAGTGGAGTTAGAGTATCTAATTCCAGTTGGGCTTGACGTTGACGAACATAGTTTGATTCTGACGCCAAATGAAGAATATGACTTCTTTAGGTTTTTCAGAAGATACCTTTTCAAGGACCTTTTGGGCATCAGCAACAGACTTCACTTGAGTAGCACCGATACGCTGAATGACATCGCCCAAAGAGAGTCCTCCAATCGAAGCCGGACCACCCGGCGTTAGTTCCGAAACGACTACGCCCTTGAAATCTTCTGAATCAAGGTTATTCACCATATAGTCGGCAAATACCAATTCGCGAACGGTCATCTCCAGAGGTAAATCTTCATAATCGGGGGCATCAGAAGGTGAAATCGGCGCCACTTGTAATGTTACCAAAAGCGTAAGCGAATCGGCAATGCCTTCGTTGGACCTCATGACCCCAAGCTCAACTTCTGAACTAGGGCCTAAGGCGGCTATCATGCGCTGAAACATGGCCACTTTTTCCTCTCGGTCGACCTCGATAGGTTCCCCGTTCACTTGATAGATAATATCTCCGATTTTCAAACCACCCACTTCTGCCGGAGAGTTTCTAATAATCTCATTGACGATAATCCCGCCAGACAAAGGCATACTCCAAAACTCGGCGATGTCTTTCGTTAAAGCTTGAAGGGATATGCCCAGCCAGCCTCTTTCTATCTCGCCTTTAGTCGGTGGAGTTGCAATTAATTGTTCTATGCGGTCAGCCGTAATTACTCCTAAAAGGGGTATGCCGACATTTCCAAATGACTCCAGCATGCCGCTCATGTCGGAATTAGTCGAGGTCGGGTCCATCATATTTCCCAGAATGCCTACCGGCTCATAGGCGCCATTATACAGCACCGAGGTCAGTTGCAGCGCATTGAACCCAACGGTCATAGGAAACGGTTCCGGAGATTCAATCAGGCTTGAGACCATGCCAATATCAGCGGCCAAAGGCGGGCTCACAAAGTCAGGCATCATCATGTAAAGGGCCAGCCATTCACCGACTTTGAATTGATGATGTTTGTTGAATTTGATCGGCGAGAAATGCCCTTCCTGCGGAGCTTTGATTTTCAAAAACCCCACTTTGGTATATCTGTCGAACCCGAGATATTCACCGTCATAGTGCAGCCCGTCGAGAGTAGTCACTCCGACTTTGGTGGGAGTGGTTTTGACGGTGATGCCGGAGAAGCTCGAAAACATGTTGTCACTGGCCAGATCAGTGCCATCGAATATCACCAGCCCGTCCTCTGACACAATTGTTCCCAAATAGCGCTCTTCCTGGTCGCTGGAATTGATTCCAAACGACACTTCAATCTGTATCTCAACAATAACCGTATAGCCATAAACCTGCGGTTCTATTTTGGCGAAATCAAAACTTTGCGAATTCACAGAAAGCGGGAACAACCACACGGCCAGAGTAAGAACTAATAATAAAAGGCAGTACTTCAGTTTACAGCTCTTCATTTAGGCTTACTCCCTTGTTCTTGTCGGCGGTGATTACCATGTATCTGATTCCTTTTCCGCGGCGTACGGTCAAAAGCACTTTTTCCTGTTCTTCGCTCATCATTTGGCTGTAGATACCTATGAATTCAGCCAAATCGGCCAGTTCGTTACTATTAATCGAAGTGATTACATCTCCGCGTGTCAGCCCGCCATCTTCAGCAAAGCCGACTCTTTTTACCCCGGACACAATTACGCCGATTGTGTCTTCCAACTGATTTTCAATGCGCATCTGCCGGGTAATCCCTTTTACCGTGAAACCCCAGCCCTTGGCTTCGAAATCTTCACCCTGAAGTTCTCCCAGTGATTTTGTGGCCATGCTAAAATTAAAAGATTCGGCGCCGCGCAATACTTCCAAACTTACTTTCGTCCCGGGTGCAAATTTTGAGATCATATAATAAAAGGCCGGGAGTTCTTCTACGAATCGAGCTGAAACCGGCTTGTTATTTACCTTGAGAATAATATCTCCTGCCTTAACAAAACTTTGGTCGGCTGGTGAACCCGGATCTATGGATGACACCAGGACACCGTTATTTCTTTCCGTGCCGAAGTATCCCTCAAGTTCCACCAGCGCCTGGCAATGAATTCCCAGCCAGCTTCGGATAACTTTGCCGTCAGTAAGGATTGCTTGCGTTACTTCTCTTACAACATTGATGGGAATCGCAAATCCCAGATTGTTAGCAAAGAGTGTGGCGCGTGAATTTATGCCGACTACTTTTCCATTTAAGTCAACCAACGGCCCTCCGGAATTTCCCGGATTTATAGCCGCATCGGTCTGAATCCACAGATTGTAGCTGCCGGTGCGTTCGCCGGAAGGAAGCCTGACATCGGGGCTGAAATACCTGTCTCTGGTCGAAATAACGCCCGCCGACACCGAACGCGAGAGGGCAAACGGCGAGCCCATAGCCAGCACGTATTGTCCGACTTGAACGCTGTCGGAGTTGCCGAACTCGGCCATTACTAACGGCCCTTTGTGCTCGTCCAGATTGAGCTTAATTACGGCAATATCTGTGGGAGGGTCGCCGCCGATGAATTCGGCGCTAACGATTTCCTTATCATAAAGTGTGCAGAGAATTCTTTCAGCCTTACCGGCCACGTGATAGTTGGTAACGACATATCCTTCCGGATGAAATACGATACCCGAACCGACCACCGCCTGTTTTTCCAGTTCACCGGTGGTGTAGTTTTTGATTACCGGCTGAATATGCACTACCGCCGGCATTACCTTGTCTCGGGCATTATAAATCTGTTTCTGAATCGGTAGGGAGCTGTTTTGCCCGAAAGCGCTGATGCCCAAAAGGGTTATGGTCAGGAAACCTGTTATTCGCATATTTTTTCTCGTCAGTCTTTCAACTGTCATACAAGCCAGCTGCCAAAAAGTTTTTAATGCCTGGTGATATAATGTCTTTTAATAACCATCGGCAAGTTTATAATTCATATTCACTGGATTGGGAGAAATCATTTAGACAAAATGCCCCCGCAAATTGTTAAGAACTGAAGAATGCCGGAACGAAGAAAGGACTATTCTTTCCAGTACAAATCAGCCGAGCCCAGACCTATTTCCAGGTTGAGGATTATCCTGTTTTTGGCGTCTTTGAAACCTTCGGTTTCGAATTCATCATCGTCGACTTCAATTGCTATATCTCCGTGCATATCTATCGAGGATAACCAGTTTCCTCCGGAAGTGACAATCCGAATCGGCACATCACGCGGCAGCGTTATTTCCGTTGAACCGAGACCAATTTCGATGTTTATTTCGGACTCGCCCTTATACTCACCCCTGAAATCAAGTTCAAACGAACCCACGCCTCCGGAAAAGTCAAATCTTGAAAAATTGGCATTACCAATCATACCCATTTCCAGCGATGAGGCGCCGGCGTCCATTTTAAACTCTTCCAGCCGAATTGGGTTAGGCTTGCTGAATTCAATCAATCCTGATGCCGCCCCCATGTCGATAGTCAATTCCTTGAGTGGCAGGCCGCCGAAATCCATTTTGGCGTCGCAAGCGCCAATATCCAGATTCAAAGTGGATTCATATTTGGTGGAAAGTACTATGTTCCACTGATTTTCTTCGCTATCGAAATTGACATTGTTGCGCCGGTCACTTTCAAAAGTCAAAAACCCGTGTTCTCCCTTTTCGTAATAATCAACATCGTATCTGACAACCCTGTCGTCATATTCAATATCAAACAGCGCCAACTCCTGAATATTGTCAGTGGTAAAGTTGAACTCTCCGGCGCCCAGGTCACCGTCGATTTCCATCACTTTGGCTTCTTTAGGACTGACTGCCTCGGTGGCTCTCTCCACTTTTCCGGCAAATGAAGACGTACCAATCGGCAAAAATACCGCAACAAACAAATATATTTTCCGCATAGTTCCTCCGCTCCAGACTTTGTTTAGAATCTAATTCTTATTCAGGTATACGAGGACCGGGGCGCGGAGTTTCTTCTTTGTGAGAGATAGGAGAATCCGGGATGAGCGGCATGGGCGGAATCGGCGGCGGCGCCGGAGTGTGAGCTGTTGCAGGACCCGGTTTTGGGCCATAATGAGTTACAGAAGTATAGCTGCGGAATCCGAACCGGGTTAGAAATGCCGCACCAACTCCGGAAAAGACCGGAAATAACGTTGCTATTATTGAAACTACCAAAAAGAATACCCCAAATCCAAAAGCGGTGCTGTCTTCATTCCCCATTAAGGTACCGGTCACTAACCAGGGCGCCATGAGGAGGAATATCCCGATTACTCCCAAGATTATCGGGCTAGCCTTTTTTCCAACAAACTTATAGTAAAGCGGCGTGGATATTCCTCTGCCTGTAGCCACAATACCCAGTATTATAGCCCAAGCGTAAATCAGCGGTAAGAGGGGAATCAAAACGGCTCCAATGATAGTGATCGCCAAGAGAATAACAATAGCCGGCATTACCAGAACTATCAAAAAGCCCAGCGCAAAGGAACGCCCTTTATGCCGCATGATGCAGCTTTCCATGTTGGCAACTTGTCGGGGCATCAGCGCCAGGAGAATAAATCCCAAAAACAGAAACGATAAAGTAATTATCACCATGACCAGCAGAAATTCGTGAGAGAAACCGGCCGTGAAATCTTCCAGTTCGAGCGGAACTTCTGATTCGATAATCTCTCCATTTACCACTCCGCCGTCTTTAAGAATGACTTTGGGCGCCTCTACATTCCCATCCACCTGGCCGGTTTCGGTGATCAGTACCCGATCTCTAATCGAAACGACATTCCCTTGCACCCAGCCTTTGATAGTCACCATGTCGAGGGCCTTTATGTCGCCGTCCACGTATTCGTCAGCCCGCACGGTGACCGAACCCATCTCGAAATGTTTAATTTTTTTGCGAATGGTGGCGCGTTCTTCAATGGGAATGCCCGTGTACTCAAATCCCGGCACCGGCGGTACGTCAACCAAGTCTTCCGGAAGAGGCGGCGTTCCTGCTACGAATACGGAGTATTCAAAATCGTAGTACCATTCATAGCCGGCGGTGTCGATAGCCGTCACGCCTTCTTCAGTGAGAATGATTTCTTCAAATACAGTATCGCGGGGAACGTAGCTTTCCTCTTGCTCCGGAGTTTGCGCCAAAGCATCGAAACTGCCAAAGGACCAGCAGAGTAAGATTTGAGCTGATATTAGAATGTATTCAAATCTATTTCGCATATAATGATATTTAGTTTGCAGTCAAATTCCTCTTAATTTCTTCTTAAGAAGTTCTCGGGCTCGAAAAATCCTGGCTTTGACAGTACCTACGGGAATATGCAATAAATCGGCTATTTCTTCGTACGATTTATCCTCTTTATGACGGAATACTATGACCTCACGGTACTTGCCGGGGAGCGAATCAATGGCCTCTTCGATACTGAATCTCTGCTGTTTTCGAACTAAATCCTGCTCGGGGTGGTAGGAATAGTCGGCGACTTCAATTTCAACTTTTCCGTTGCCGGTTTCGATTTCCTGGTCGAGTGATAACGCTTTTATCCGCTTCTTTCGCAAAAAATCTATGGAACTATTCGCGGCAATTTTATAAAGCCAGGTGGAGAAGCGATATTCCGAACGGTAGCTTGCCAGTGATGAGAAGGCTTTCATGAATGTTTCCTGCACCAAATCATCGGCGGTATCTTTTTCCCGAACAATCTTGTAAACTATGTGAAAAATGGCGGACCGGTATCTTCCTTCAAGTTCGGCAAAAGCTTTCTGGCTTCCTTTCAGAGCCTCGGCTATCAAGACGATGTCGTTATCTTGCAAAAGAGTCTTTCTTTAAATGAATACGAGATTGCGGCAACCCTGTTTCATAGCAATTGAGCTATAATAACAACCGCTACAATCACTTACAAGAGCAATTTGGCGGGAACAAAAATTAAGTGGGCAGTGGAAGAGACCCCACCCCTAACCCCTCCCCGAAACGGAGAGGGGAATGAAGTAACTCTCTGTGGGGGGCAGATGTCCCCATCTGCCGCAATCCTACGGACAGATATAGTCATTGCGAGTCCCGATTTCTTATCGGGACGTGGCAATCTCTCTTTGAAGAGGGCAGACACCCTCGTCTGCCCCTGTTGGGGATGAATATATTCAACCCTTTTGTGTTCCCGAAAAAAAAGGGCTGAACATGTTCAGCCCCTACAAAACCGTTAATGTGGGCGGTCCGCCGCGGCGGGCCCCATCACTGCCAATCTCATTTTCCTTCAAACTCCGCCGACCAGTTGAGAACTACTTGAATGCTCCGTTGGTTTTCCTCAGGTCTGGGAATTGCTCGATCTACTATGAATCGTTGTCCATCTGCCGTCACATCATAACGCCACAGCTGGTAAGTACGATCATTTGTAGTATAGATATCTGCCTCAAACAACTTGGCCGGAATACCAAACTTAAATGACGGGACATGAGTAATTGGCACCGACCAGACCCCCACCAACGAATCTCCTTCTCCTATGAAAAAGAGTTCTTTGCCATCCTTGCCCCACATCGGCGACCCTCCATTAAGGTTCGAGATTTGCCATTTCCCGCCGCTCGAATCTAAAGCAATTACATAGATCAGCCGCTCACCAGTTTCTTCGCTGGAATAGGCCAGAAATCTCTCGTCGGGAGACAAGGCCGGGCCAAATTCCCCGGAAGGACTTGCCCTTAACGGCCGGGGCACCGAATCCGAAAGCGGATTAAACAGATAAATACCTGACTTCTCCCATGAACTCCAATTGAAGCCCAAACATGTCATGAAAGTGCCATCGAATGACCAGCTCTGGGGATAGAAATTCAAATCGTCTCTCTTCTTTATTGTAGCAATTACCTCTTCTTTACCCAGTCCATCGGATGACTTGATTACAAAGTCAATAGCGCCCTTTTGGGAACGAGCGAACAAAATTTTACTGTCATCGGCCGACCAAAGCGGGCACCTTTCATAGGCGCTGTCAAAAGTTAGTCGAGATGGTACGTTTCTTTCCAAATCACGAATCCAGATATCTCCGTTCCATGATTCCTCGTCTTCGATAACATACGCTATCTTTTTTCCATCGTGCGACAACCGCACTCCCCTGTACGCGGCCGAATCTCCTACAATTCTGATCACGTTTCCTTTCCGGTCCAGCCAGCATAGCTGGCGTTGCGACCAGCGATTAGATCTGGATTGGCCGGTGTATGTGAGCATTCCGGTATTTGAAACGCTAAACTGTCCCAGTGCCCTTCCATCCAATTGTTCCTCTACTGGAAAAGGGTCTCCAATGAGTTTTAATGCGTCCGCGTCAAAACGCCGCGCCATAAGTGCAGAGTCCTTTGAATACAAAATGAACCCGGCCGGGTCGTACTCAATTCGAGAATCAGAATGGAATAAGGATTTCGTTTCCTGACCATCCAAAGACCCAACCTTTACCATGGAGTTGTGCGATTCTTTGTTGGTAACTCCTTTGATTGTTGCCAAGTATAGAAAGTGTCGACCGTCGGGAAGAAAGAATGGAGAGCTGTGATGGGTTTCCCCGGCCGTGGTATCAAGCCGGGTCGCATCGGTCACAACCCCGCCCGATACCGAAACTTGGTGTAAAACACTATCAACAGTAAAGTCAAACAGGATACTCCCGTCTTTGCCCCAGGTTGTATGTGCACCTCGGTCTGTTTCGCAGATTAATTGAGACGGTCCGCCGGTAACAGAGACCTTCTTCAACTGCTCGAGACCATTATCAAAATACGCCAGATATTTGCTGTCCGGCGACCAGCAGAATGGTATGGCGTTCTCCGTGGACGGCAGTTGATAAATCACCATCGAATTCAATGGACGCACATAAATGAAGCGATTGTTTTGCGGCCCGCCCTGGGCCAGAAATGCCAGCTTCGAACCGTCAGGCGAAATTCGCACCGAGTGAATGCTGGTAATTGTTGAATCAGATGGAATACTGAATCGCATAGTTTGTTTAGGAGCTGGGGCGCGATTAAACAGCAAAGTTCCAAAAACAATTGTAGAAATTGCAGCGACAGCTGCTATTACAGTTAAAATCGGAATGAGTTTGATTTTACTCTTTGATTCTGATGCGACGGTTACACCGCCTCCCCCTCCACTTATCCACTGAAGTTCGTCTTTGAGGTCTCGGGCAGTTTGCCATCTGTCATCAGGATTTTTGGCCAAGCATTTGCGGATGAGCCGTTCTAATGGCGGTGACAATGATTGTAGATTAGTGCCAGAAATCGGCTCTTGCATCATGATGGATGCAATTAAACTGGCCTGACTGCTTCCTTTAAATGCTTTTTGACCGGTCGCCATTTCATACAGGACAGCACCGAATGCAAATATATCACTGCGCTGGTCGGCCTCTTTTCCCTCCAGTTGTTCGGGCGACATATATTGCAGTGTACCAATTATCGCCCCTTCGCCGGTTAGAGGAGTGGTGTGAGTACTGTAACTGCCGCCGCTGACAACTCCTCCGCCATGATGAAGCTTGGCTAATCCAAAATCCATCAGTTTGGCGCCGGTTTTGGTCAGCATAATATTTCCCGGCTTTAAGTCACGATGTATTAACCCCTGCCGATGAGCATTATCAAGTGCATCAGCTATTTGAATGCCAAGTGTAAACAATTCGGGCTGGGGAATTGACCCTTTCGATAAACGCGAAGAAAGCGTTTCCCCATCCAGATACTCCATCACCAAATAATCAATCCCATCCTGATGGCCAACATCGAACAGAGTGCAGATATTGGGATGATTTAAACTAGAAATTGATTTAGCTTCACGTTCAAACCGTTGGCGAATTGATGCATTCTCTTGAGAAATGGCAGGAAGGATTTTGATGGCCACAGTCCGCTCCAGCCGCGTGTCTTTGGCTTTATAGACCTCGCCCATTCCCCCCGCACCGGATGGAGCGATGATTTCGTAGGGCCCAAGTTTTTGTCCGGCCGTTAACGCCAATCTATCCCCTCATGCAAAATGCCACAGTTAACATCAATAGTGGGCATGCCACGTACAATGAATAGTAATTATTTTAGAATCGTGAAGCAACTACAATGGCTGATTGAAGCATTTCCACTAAATATGCGGGACACCTTCAAATTCATAATTGCACAATTCACATTTGTATCTGGCGTCCGTATCAAAAATTGCAAAAGCCTCACTGTGGCACCGCGGGCATTTTGGTAATTCTCGGCTTTTAATTTCTTCCAGGAGTTGTTTCATGGCCAACTCACTTGGCGCCGGGCCCAGCTTTTTTTCTATCTTGGCTTTCGTTTTTTTTACCGCATTGTAAATGAAAACCCCAATTGCCAGGATTATTATGCCCGGAATTAAATAGAACCAGTCCACAACTAGGCCGCCTTTTGAATCTGGTTGACCATCGTGATAAATGCTTCAACCATAATCTTGGCCGTGTAGTCCGGGCCGGTCAGTTTGAAAAAGACGCTCCCTTGCGGCGCTTCCACAATAACGGCAATTAAACGGTAGTTTTCTCTGGGAATAGTTTTTTCGGACATCGGTCCACCCACGGGTTCATTGAATGTTCCATACAAAGTAAGAACGTGCATCGGCATGCCATTGACATCTTTGGAGTACCGGATTGCGGCTTTGGCCGGATCGCTGCCATCGGGCATCGACATTTGTTTAACCCAGCGCTGCACGTTGGCTTCTATTGTTCCACCCTGGCCCTGTCCGAAATAGTGGACATTCAGAAGTGCCGGCTCCTGATCGCTTTCGAGCGGCCCAAACGAATAGCTGGCCGCTTTCATGTCCGTAGTCCCCAAATCTTTCCACTGAATGGCCGGTGTAAAAGTGATACCGGCAACCGTGACGGGCTTTCCGGACAAATCGAAAGGAATCCCCGACATTAGATATTGAATGGAGGCTTCTGATGAATCCGGTTTTTGAGCCGCATTCAGCGTGTCAACTGTTTGTTGGGCGGTCTGCACTGCCGGCAGCGTGCTGTTGTCGTTCGTCTGGTTTCCCGATGTGCAGCCTAAAACGGACAGCGTAACAATTGCAATTCCAATATTCTTTCTCATCAGATTTTCTCCATCATTCAAATTGTTATACTTCTGACTGATTTAATTGATAGCTCGAAGCGATTATAAAGGCAAGGAAGTTTTGGCCCGAATGAAATGAAAAAGGATTGGATAGATTTCTTACCCAGGCTTTTGCTCAAAGTATTGTGTCCAACTATGTCCAAATTGCCAAAATCGCTCCAGTAATTACGCAGCCCAGAAGATGATAACCGTGGTTAATGACATAAAGCGTGGGCTTAGTGCGTTCAAAAAGACCGTTAATTATTCCTGTTGTTACAACAAATCCTAGCCAGGCCCAAAACCCAGCTTTGGCTCCGGACATCCAATCGGCCGCACCGTAGTAATCGACCCAACACGACATTACCAGCCCCAGAACAAGCATCATTACGAAACTTCCGATATAGGCCAGCCCGGCCCCTTGCTTGGCCTTATCTTCGGTCATGCCGGTGGCCGCCATCCAAGCTTTGCCGAATAATACCGTAAACCATACTGCCCCCAAAAACCAATAAGCCAATGCCGCCACCAGCACAGCCCAATAGTTAGTGGTTGGCTCAAAGCCAATGCTTGCGTGTAACTCCATTCCCATCTCCTCCAGTCAATAGATTCAACTTTCACTTCCAAAACTACGTAATTGTCGAAATCTAACAACTCCCCTAATCATCGTTCTACTAAAAACTTGACCAGCCCGACACTTTGAAAAATTGAGCAAAATTACTCGTTACCACTTGAGTTTTTCAAGCGACTAAGTTATAATGGCCGTCCCGACTTGAAACGGGATAGCATAGAAACTAAGTATTAGGAGGCAAATGTCTAAGACCGTTATGGGCCGCCGCACGCGGTTCAAAATACAGCGCCGTCTGAATGTTGAACTTCCCGGATTAGGGAAAGCCGGTGCGCTTGAAAAAAGAAATTACGGCCCCGGCCAGCATGGCCAGAAAATGCGCCGCAAAGTCTCGGAATACGGAATTCGTCTTCGTGAGAAGCAAAAATTATTATTTCATTATGGCATTCGTGAAGCCCAGCTTCGCAAGTGGGTCAAAGAAGCCAAGAAAATCAGCCACGAACGCGAGTGGGTGGATATGTTGGCATCGCTTTTGGAGCGTCGGCTTGATAATGTCGTCTTCAGACTTGGTTTTGCGCCCAGCATGGCCGCAGCCAAACAACTGGTAAGCCACAAACATGTTTTAGTAAACGAAGAACGAGTTGATATTGCCTCTTATATATTGCAAAAAGGCGACCGCGTCAGCCTAACCAAAACCGGATACACTACTGCCAGCTTTCTTCAGGCCCGCAGCACTCCGCGTCTGGAAATGCCCGACTTTTTGGGGAAAGTCATTGAACAAGGCAATCCGGTGGGACTATTGAATGAAGAGCCGGGCATAGCCAATGTTCCGTTTGAGTTCGAAAAGCGCTACTTCATTGAGCACTACGGAAGACTATAAAATTTCTGCTAGCAGAAATTGGCCGTGGCAAAATTACTGCGGCCTTTTTTTGGCCTTGATTGCTTCGAACGTAACCCCCAAATTCATCTATAACTCTTTGATTTAGATTAACTTATGCAAATGGCCTAAAAGTTATATTTATTCCCAATAATTATCTTGATTTTTCGATGGTGTGATAGATATTACGGGCTTGAGTTTAGTGAACAAGGCGGCCAAAAACAGCCGCCAGAAATAATAAAAAGGAGATGGATCAAATGAAAGCAGTAAGAATTGCGGCGGCTTTGGCAATCGTGGTGGCGGTTGCGGTTTTTGTGGTCGCCGAAGACATACCCTGGTTTGACATGAAAAATTGTGCCATGTGCAGCACGCTGGCTTCCAAACCGGGACTTCTCGAAGCCATGACTTGGGAGCACTTCCCAATTGCTAATGGCGTCATGCAGGTGGGTCATTGCCCGGATGAGCACAAAGCAGCTTTCGGGCAAGCTATGGGTGAAATGGACAAGGTTTCGGAAAAAATGAAAGCCGGCGAAAAAGTCAACTTAGACGGCTACTGCACCACTTTTGGTGGACTGATTGCGGCCGGCGCTAAGTTTGAAAACGTCAAGGCGGCACACTCCAGTGTAACCTTAATTACATCAAGCGATCCCAAAGTTATCAAGCAGATTCATGATTTCGCGCAGCGGACAAATGAGGAACTGGCCAAAATGGCCGCCGCTTCAGCAGAAGCCCCGGCTGAAGGCCAAAAGTAACTGAACTCTCAAAACTAAAATAAAAACCCCGGTGTTGAGCCGGGGTTTTTTATTGTCTTGCGAATTCGAACTACGCCCCGCAAGTCGGCAATGGGCCGCTGCGGAAGATGCGATTAATGATAATGTTCAAGTCCACCGCATTGGGATTTCCGCCCGAGCCGTTCATGTCTGCTGCAGCTACTATTGGAGGTAAAGGCCCGTTGCGGAAGATGTAACTAACTAAAAAGTTTAAATCCAGAATATTCGGACCGGCCAAATCGTTATTAACGTCACCGCAGATAAACTGGATATATTTGACCGTCCTTATGCTGGAAGTCGAAGTGTTTCCAGCCAAATCCCGCGCCACTACTTGCCAATAGGTGAATACGTTTTCAGCCAGCGAATCAGTTGGTGTGTATTCCGAAACGGAAATTCCGGAATAAATTGTGGTCAACGGTCCGGCAGGAAATGTAGAGTCAGTTGAAAGATATAAATCATAAACTACCGGAGCCAGGGACTTGGTTACATCGCTCCAGTCAAAAGTCGGTGTCGGGTCCTGCGTTACCATTCCGTCTGACGGAGACAAAAGCTGCGTCGGTGCTGGCGGGGTATCGTCAATGAATAATACTCTGGTTTCAGAATAATCCGAACTGTCGACTCCGCTGGTCTTCAAAGACTTCACTCGCCAATAAAACGTTCCTTCCTGTAAACCAATTATTGGTGTGAAGAAGTTGGTATCAGGTAAATAAGTGTGAAGGATATTTACAAAGCTTGGGGCATCGGATATCTCAAGTCGATACCGGTCTTCATTGTGTTTCCAGGCGGTTGACCATCTAAATGTGGGGGTAGAGTTGGCATAACCGCTGTCCGCCGGTGAATTCAATCTGGTCTCCAGAATCGGCAAATACCAATTGGCAGTGTAAACTTCGGAATTTCCGTCGCGGGAATCTGTCCAGACGGCGTTTATTTTATCATGAAAGGCAGTAACACCGATATATTCGCCAATCAAACCAGCCATAGGTGAAAAAACCGACGGAGTAATAAGCCCGTATTCATCATATTCCACCGGCCAGTTTCTTTGAGTGTCCCGTTTCAAATCGCCGGCATTGGAAGAGACGGAAGAAATGCGGTGATTACTTGTAAAAGTTTGTCCACCGTCGAATGAATAGGCCGCCATCATGTCAAAGAACAGATGTGATGGGGAATCGTAGCGGGTGTCATAGAATATCACAATTACCACGCCGTCTTCATTAACAATGAGCCAGGGATGATAGGAATCACTAACGCCAGAATTGGCATCATCGTTAATCTGCAATCGGCTCAACCAGCTAACTGCATTATCTGTCGAGCGGATAAAATCAATGTCGGAACGATTGAAATCTTCGGGTCCATAATTTGTAAAGGCGATATAAATATTGCCGTCAAAGGGTCCTCCGCTGATATCGGCATCGACTACCGGATTGGAATATATGTTTGTGCCATTCGTTGCCGATGACCAACCCGAGACCGGCAGAACGACATCATCTGCACCGAAAGTCGCTCCGCCATCAGTTGAAATTACGTGCTTTATGGCATCATAGCCGGAGCAGACACCCCCCGAATCCAAAACTATAGCCAACCAAAAACAGTGCAAATCGCCGTTGGAATTCACGACGGGAATGGGAAATTGTCCAGAGCTAATTCCTGAACCACAACCGCTGGATGATTGAGACGGTCCAATGATAATAGTGTCTTCAAACGAAGCACCTCCATCGATTGAGCGGACAAATGCCATTTTGTTAGGGCCTGAATTGGGAAATCTGGCCCAGGTGCAATAGAGGTTACCGTCAAACGGGCCGCCGGTGCGGTCAGTGGTAATGAACTGCTTATCTTCAAATACACTGGCGTCGATTTCGGACAGATGATTTACTGGACCTGTCCAGGAGGCCCCTTTATCCGTCGATTTATAAAACGTGATAATAGAAAACGCCGTGCCGGAGCCATCGAAGTCAAGAACAGAAATATAGAAGTTTCCCAGGCGGTCAACGGTTAAAGTTGGATCGGACTGCCAGGACTGACCAGGTATGAACTGCATTTCAGGGGGAATCAGCGAATCAATCCAGGTCAATCCGCCGTCTGTGGAGCGCCCTATCCCTACCTGTCGGTAGCCGAGCCGAAAGTCGCGCCAATCGGCAATAATGATATTGCTGTCGGTGGGACAAATCCACACCTGTTCCTCATTGTTTAGTTGAGGAATGGTGGTAATACGTATATTTGGCGGAGGCGGATAATTGGAAGTCGCGAACGAAATGAGTGGATTAAGAACCAAAATGACTGTGATGAGAAGCAAGCGGTAGAGTTTCAAAGTAACCTTTCCTTCTGTGAGGCAAGGTGACACTAACACACCAAGGCAGTAACAATTCAATTGGTTAGTAGACTACATAATACTTGTCTTTTTGAATTCTGTCAAACAAGTTATTTTGAAATTGGGTGAATTGCTCACCTTGACACAAAAATTGCGCTTCCCCTATATTTCGAAAATGTCAGTTCCTAATAAAGTTTTGACCTGTTTTTCACAAAGCATTTGTGGTGATGACTGCGATGGGCGCTGATGACTGCTTCCAGAAAAAAAGTTTTACTCATTTTGTTTATGTCCGCGATTGCCGCCCGCATTTCATTTCATCTACTGACCGATTTCACGGCCGACGATGCTCTAATCACTTTCCGCTACGCCGAGAATCTCATTTCTGGACACGGTTTTGTTTACAATGCCGGAGATAAAGTACTGGGGACAACCACTCCGTTGTTTACTTTTATTCTATCCAACTTCTTGTTATTCAAAATATCACTATTCGACGCGGCCTTGCTCATCTCGCTTATTTGCTCCGGTTTGACTGCTATTATAATTTATCGCTTTGCCCAGCATCTTCGCTTTGCGGCACTTTCAATCTTTCCGGCGCTGGTATATATACTCTGGCCCCGTTCGATTGTGGCTGACACCAGCGGTCTGGAAACTTCATTGTTTACATTTCTCATTATTACTGCCTGGTACTATCAATATCGCCGACTCTGGTTCTATAGCGTGGCGTTGGCTACACTGGCCAGCGTGACGCGACCCGAAGGTTTTTTGCTGTTGGCAATTGTTTTGATTCACAATTGCCTCCAGGACCGCAGAAATTTTGTGGCCTATGTATTAATTCCGGCCATCATAATCATTCCCTGGCTGCTTTTTTCTTATGCGTATTTTGGCACAATCGTGCCGTCGTCAATTACAGGAAAACTGGCCCTCTACTCATATCTCGAAACCGATTCCCCCTGGCAAAAGCTGGTTTATTTGTTGGGTCTGCACAGTTTCCTGGGATGGGCCATGTTAGCCGCCGTAATCATGGGAAGCTGGTGGCTTTATCAAAAACAGAATTTTGGGAAATTGGAAATAATTTGGCTCATGGCGATGCTGGCGTTTTACACTATTAGCCGGACGGCTTTATTTTTTTGGTACGTGGTGCCTATCTATCCGTTGTACATAATTTTGGCATCGGCCGCACTTCCTTCCCAATGGGACAGGATTACTGCCCGGGCTAATCAGCATCCAGCGGTTCGAATAGCACTGGCGGTCGTCATTGCTGCGGGACTAATTTACATGTGTTACGGACAGGTCGTATACTACAAAGATTATTCCCGATATTTGAACGAAGTTCACAAAGCCATTGGGCTGTATTTGAACGTATCAGCCGATCCTAAAGATGTAGTGTCAGCAAAGTATATCGGATACACCGGTTACTTTTCGAAGCTGAAAGTTCAGGATCGCGACGGCATGGTTAATCCTGCTGCCGCGCAATACAACCGCCGCGGCGATTATCTCGGACTCGTTATGGACAGCCTACCCGAGTGGGTGGTGGCAGCGCCTGACAGAGAAACTGAACAGTTTGCCGCACACCCCGATTTTCTTTCGAAATACGAATTGGTCAAATCATTCGGCTGGGAGGAAAGAGTGCGGCACAATCTGTACAGGAGAAAGGGTTGACCGGACCAACCAGCAAAATTCTTATTTGCGGCCTCTTAAATATTGTCGATATTTGAATCATGAAATTTCTCATAACCGGCGGCGCGGGCTTCATTGGGTCCAACATCGCCCAGTATCTGGTCAAAACCGGCGACAAAGTCCGCATACTTGATGACTTTTCCACCGGAAAACGGGAAAACCTCTCCGGAATTGAAAACAAAATAGAAATAATCGAGGGTGACATTCGGGATTACGATACTGTGGCCAAAGCTGTAAGGGGTGTTGATTTTGTTTTGCACTTGGCCGCATTGCCATCAGTAGCGCGTTCGGTCAAGGACCCCATTACATCAAATGAAGTGAATGTTACCGGCACATTGAACGTATTGGAAGCATCCCGTTTAGCCAAAGTCAAAAAAATAGTTTCGTCTTCGTCATCATCAGTCTATGGCGATACCGCGAAATTACCGGTGAGTGAAATAGTTGAACCCACCCCCCTTTCACCCTATGCCGTAGGAAAACTGGCCGGAGAGTATTACGCCCGCGTCTATTGGGAATTGTACAAATTACCGACTGTGTCCCTTCGCTACTTCAACGTTTTTGGCCCGTGTCAAGACCCCGATGGCGATTACGCCGCGGTGATACCGAGATTCATTTTGGCACTGGTCAATAATAGTCGTCCGATCGTATTCGGTGACGGCGAACAGACTCGAGATTTCATTTATGTTGAAGATGCCGTACAAGCCAATATCCTGGCCGCCACGAAAGATGAAATAGTTGGAACTGAATATAACGTTGCATCCGGCAGGCAGTATTCTCTCAATCAGCTGCTTGAAAATCTTAGGGAAGTTCAGGGCAACCGTATCCAAGCTGAATATGCTGAACCCCGACCAGGAGATATCCGGCACTCTTTCGCTGATATTAGTAAGCTGAAAGCTCATGGTTATGACCTCAAACTCAACTTCCGGCAGGGACTGGAAAAAACTGTCGAGTATTTTACCAAACTACATCCATCCTCTAAAATAGTTTCAAAAGTGAACCGCTGAAGGAGTCCAGGACAGGTATACCTTTTCTGAATGAACAAACTGAACACTTCTTTCGTTTTAGTCGATAGACAATAGTGGCCATTTCAATTGGAGATATGAAGAAAAACCTTTTCTCAATATTAGTTTCTTTTGTCTGCCTCATCGGCGCTGTCAAAGCCGGCGAAATCACACCTGAATTACAGTCACAGATTAGCACCGCGAATAAGGACCAACTGATTCGGGTCTGGATTAAACTGCCCCGTACTGAAACACCGGAGCAGCTCAAACTGTCGGTCAATGCCGCGTCTGCTACCAGAGAAGGTCGTTACGCCGAAGCCTATAACCGACTGAAAGCAGCTCATCTGAATAGCCAAAAAGGACTAAAATCCGCACTTAATCAATGGCTGTTGTCTGGAAAATGCACCAATGTCAAATACTCCTGGCTGGCCAATGTAGTCGAGGCAGAGATTGCCGCGGGGGAATTGGAGTCTCTGGCCAGTCGTAGTGATATTGAAATAATCTCTACCGTTCCGATTTTGACTTCTATCAAACCATCCTTGCCGCCTGGAGCGCAGGAAAGTGAATCGGCATTGGCCGGCGTAGAACCAAACTTGACCTACATAAAGGCCCCACAGGCCTGGGCCGCCGGATTTACCGGAGCCGGAAGGGTAATTTGCTCTTTTGACACCGGAGTCGAAGGTGACCATCCCGCCCTAATGAATAGTTGGAAAGGACTCGATGGTGATTCGGCTGCTGCCTGGTTTGACCCCAGCCAAGGGAGCTCATTCCCTAATCCCGTACTGGACGAACATGGCACGCACGTCATGGGCATAATGGTCGGGCACAATGACGCCACTGGAGACACCGTAGGCGTTGCCCTCGATGCCAAATGGATATCGGTGGCCGTGGTTGACATAACTGGCGCCTCATATATTGACGCTTTCGAATGGGCGGCTAACCCCGACAGCGACCCCAATTCTGTTGATGACGTGCCGGATGTCATTAATCACAGTTGGGGCATTAAAGGCATCGGCTGTCAGAATGTTTTTTATGATTTGATTGATAACTTGGAAGCGCTGGGGATAGTAAATATTTTTGCCGCCGGTAACGACGGTCTGGGGGGCGCTTCGACTATCCGTAATCCCGCCAATGGAGCCGACGATTCGCTTGACTGTTTTGCCGTGGGAAGTGTTAACACCGGCAACCCTCCCGCAGTTTCAGCGTCCTCGTCGAGGGGACCGTCCGACTGCAACGGCGCCATTAAACCAAACGTTTGCGCGCCGGGATTAAGCATCCGCACCACGAACCTTAGCGGCGGATATAGTTTTTCCAGCGGTACTTCGATGGCCACTCCTCACGTATCAGGATTGGCAGCGCTCCTGCGGCAGAAAAATCCGAATGCCACGGTTGACCAAATAAAGACGGCAATTCTTAACAGTACACAGTTTCGCCCCACACCCATTAACAATAATATTGGCTGGGGCGTAATTGATTGCATGGCCGCGCTAAATGCGTTAAGCGGGACGAACAGTGTTCCTAATGTAAGACTACATTCATTTGACCACAGTACGATTCTTCCCGGAACTTCTGTCGGCGGTAAGCTTGTGCTTCAAAACCTGGGCGCTAGCGTAACGCCTCTGACGGCAACAATAGTTGGCTCTAACCCGGCAATAGCAGTCGTGGACGGAAGCGCCTCTTTCGGAGCGATTGCTTCCAATGACACTCTTCGGTCGACCGACAGTATCAGAGTAAACATTGTTGACACAGTTTCTGCGGGAACTATTTTGTCCATGAATTTGCGTATCACTAACGGCAGCACTTACACTGATACCGTCAAATTGTATTTTTTGGTAGAACCGCCAAATGAACGGTCATTCGTAACTCACGACCTTGGCTTGATTGATTTCAGCGTCTCAAATTTCGGCACTTACGGACTTGGGGCAGGTTCATTCTTCCCCACAGGAGGCGCCGGCTTTGTTTTTAACCCGGGCTCAAACAGCATGTTTGAATGCGGCCTCATGATCGGAACCGATTCAGCCCATATTTCTGATGGCATACGCAATGCCGTAGGCGAGCCTGACGGTGATTTTCGTGTTACCCCGGGTGGTAACATAGCTATCAATATGTCCGGCGCCGGCACCTCGCAAAAAACAAAATCTCGTTTCAATGACAGCCGCGCCGAGAATCCTTTAGGTATCAATGTTCGCCAATTGACCTATGCTTTTGCCGAACCGAATCTCGATGATTTTATCATCATGCGCTATATAATCACCAACTCCAATCCATTTTTTGTAAGCGACATATATGTTGGATTGTATGTGGATTGGGACATTGATGCCTTCACCTATTTCTTAAACGCCGGCGGTTACGATTTCACAGGGCAGCTGGCCTGGATGGCCTATTACGACGGCTCGGCGTTTTCCCTTTATCGGGGCGCAGCAGTGCTTGATGGAACCCCGGCAGGAGCCTTTACTTCTCCGGCCAATATGGTGTATTATCAAGGAGGCGACGGGTTTACCGAAAGAGAAAAAGACAGTTCGCTGGGAGCCGGTTTCTCGAGCGCCGCAACTTACGCCAATGTGCAATTGGATCTGTTTCAGGTGATTTCAGCGGGACCGTTGGATCTTAACGCCGGACAATCTGGAATCGTCACATTTGCTCTTTTGGCGGGCAATAACCTATCTGATTTGCGCAATGCCGCCGGTGCGGCAACTACCGTCAATGACACTTTGCTGAATTCTTGCTGTTTGGAATTGAGGGGCAATGTCAACAATGATGGCGTCAATGCCAACATTCTGGATTTAAATTATATGGTTAACGACATCTTCCGCGGCGGGCCGTCCTCTCCCTGCCCACAAGAGGCCGACCTTAATGCCGACGGCGGCATTTCTACGATACTGGACTTAAATTATTTGGTCAATTTTATCTTCCGCGGAGGAAATGACCCTTTCCCTTGCCCGGGATATTAATTACAAAAAGAAACTGACTTAATATCCAGCCGATTCCCCAACTCGTTGGCTTCGGCCTTGCGATGACAGATTGTTATCAGATGGTCATTTGCAACTGCCGACAAATCGAAATCTCCTTTGTGTCGATATTCTTTTTCATTGCTCCAGTCAGTAATTTTGCCCATTGATTGCGTCAACCATGCCGGTACCGAATTAGAGCGGCCGTTTGAATTTGCATCATGATACCGCACCTCCTTCATTCCCAATGACAACGCCACATTCTTCTTAACACCTATACCATAAGGCTCAAATGACATCTGGCGATAACGCGAACGCCATTTCATGAGCTTGATTGTTTCGATTGGGGCCAAACCGGAGAACGAAACTGTGGGTACTTTGCCGGGCATGTTTCTCGAGGCAGCAATTATCTGTTTAGTGCCAATTATTCTTTGAAGCGTATTCAATGCGTTCCGCGGGTATGCCAGCGAACTGAACACGGATTTATAGTAGTCCAGCTTTTTTTCATTCGGCCAGGGAGCATTGCTTGAGCGGGTCCAGTGGATGACATAATCATTGCCAATTTCCTTTATTTCATTTGATAGGTGTGCTTCATCTAATGTGTAAGAAAGTTTGGGGGCGGATTTATTGTACTTGACCTGAAAGTCGATGTTCACATTTTTCCCCCCGCACTTAGCAGCGTCAACCGATTCGGACAAAGACCCGCCGGGTCTGATTGAAACCGGAATTATTATTTCGGCTGCCGAGATGACATGGTGGTCACGAACTTTCCAGATTTCCTCTTTTGACAAGAGTGTTTTGTCTTGGCCAACAGTTGTGAATCGCACATCATGTTTATCCAGTCCAAAACTATTAAGCAACTCGTTTACGGATTGCGCACAATTAACCGGAATGAATAGTTTAAGGGGGACTCTTCCTAAAGCAGCACCGGCCGTTACGATTTCCCAATTCGGCGTTCCAAGAGATGAACAGAGAGTCCAGCCTTCACTTTTTACAAACTCAATGGCTTTCTTTAGATTTTTGACCCAGTCATCTTTAAGTGAAGGACGAAGATTTTGGCGCGAGAGTAGAATGACAGCAGTTCTGATTTTCCCCGACATGAGAATAATTTAGTTCTAGGAAGCAATTAGTTCAATGAAAAGTGTGAATCGTTGAATTGTCTAAGCTCGGACCAGCAGGACCGGAATCTTCGAGCGATGCCGGACATCGGTGGCGACGCTGCCATATATTATGTCGCCGATAAGTTTGTGTCCGTGAGTGGCCATAGCGATTAAATCACATTGCCCGGATTCGGCTGCTTCGACAATTCTGACTGCCGGGTCGCCCCACGTCAGGATGGCCGATGCCTCAAATCCTTCGGAGCGCAGTTCCTGTTCTCGTTTCTCAAGGTATTCGCGGTCGCGGCGCATTTCTTCAGATTCTCCGAGCTCTTTTTGGTGGCGCGCCTGAAAACCGTCGGCCACATGGATAAGAGTCAATTTCGATTGCATGAGACGCGCCAGCGGACGAATGTGCGTCAGGATAGCCTCATCCGTTGGCGAATTCTCAAGAGATATCAGAATCCGTTTATACATTAAAACTACTGCCCTAATCTTTTAGGCGAATATCCATCCCGTAATCGTTTGCCATAGAAGATATAGATTTAATCCGACAATGACTACGGTTACTATCCAGGCCGTAATGTGCAGCCAGGGTTTATTCACAAATTGACCCATCTTAATCTTGTCGCCCGTGAACTTTACCAAGGGTACTACGGCAAAACTAAGCTGCAATGACAAAATCACTTGACTAAGTATAAGCAGCTGACCGACCCCTTTTCCCCCATAAATAGAGGCGACGATAACCGCAGGAATAATTGCAATTAAACGGGTTAGGAGTCGGCGTATCCAGGGACGAAGCCTAATATTGAGAAATCCCTCCATTACAATCTGTCCCGCCATGGTACCAGTCAAGGTGGAGTTTTGTCCTGACGCCAGAAGTGCGATTGCGAAAAAAGTGCTGGCCATGGCCGCACCCAGAACCGGGGTCAATAAGTAATAGGCATCATTGATGTCAGCCACGTCCTGATGACCGGTACCGTGAAAGGCAGCGGCGCTAAGTATTAGAATGGACGCATTAATAAAGAAAGCAAACAACAAAGCTGCGGTGGAATCGATGGTGGCAAACTTAATCGCCATTCGTTTACCGTCGATGTCGCGGGGGTAAGCCCGCGTTTGCACTATGCAGGAATGCAAATAGAGATTGTGCGGCATTACAGTGGCGCCGAGAATTCCAATCGATATGTAGAGCATGTCCGGATTGACGACAATTTCCAGTTTGGGCAGCAAGCCTCCCAGTATGGCGTTAATTGCCGGCGCCGAAACGATCAACTCATAGGCGAAACAGCCGCCAATCAGGAATATTAATCCGGCCACAATCGATTCGATATATCGAAATCCCTTGTTTTGCAGGAAAAGTATGATCAATACATCCAGGGCCGTGAGAACCACGCCAACAATCAAGGGGATGCCGAATAGAAGATTTAACGCAATTGCCGAGCCGATTACTTCGGCCAGGTCGCAAGCAGCAATGGCCAACTCGCATAATACCCAGAGTCCCAGCGACACTGGACGAGAATAATGGTCGCGGCAGGCTTGGGCCAAATCACGACCAGAAACCACTCCCAACTTAAGAGCCAGGTGCTGCAATAGTATTGCCATTAAATTGGATATTAGAATTACAGCCAGAAGTGTATAGCCAAATTGCGCACCGCCGGCTAAATCGGTTGCCCAATTGCCCGGGTCCATGTAGCCTACTGCCACCATCAAACCTGGGCCGCTGAAGGCAAATATTTTTCTCCAGAAGCCCGCAGTTGCGGAAACCGGTATACTTGAAAATACCTCCGGCAAAGTCGGAACAGTTACGTTTTTTTGCCAGCCACTGTCGATTACTTCTGTGGCTTCGACCTGTAGTTTTTCTTCCTTTTCCATAAAGTAAAATCAACTTTCCAATTTGTTGACCAAAATCAGTTCGGCCGCTTCCCGTCCAACGATCACTTCTTTCTCGTTCAATTTTAGAGTAAGCGGCCCCTTGAATGGTGCGACTGCAATCACTGTAACAGACTCGCCCGGATATAATCCGAGATCGCCGGCGTAACGCAGGAGCTCGGAATCTTCATCGTCGACTTCTGCAATCAATGCTTTCTGCCCCGCTTTTAATCCTGCCAGATTTGACGATGATCTCTTTTCTACTTTGCCCGACTTTGAAGGAATGGGTGCGCCGTGCGGATCCTTGGTTGGAAACCCCAGAAGCTCGTCAATTCTGTCCTCAAGTTCTTCCGAGATGGCGTGCTCAAGTTTTTCAGCTTCCAGATGCACCTTGTCCCACGGCACCCCCATGACTTCATTGAGATAAAGCTCCAAAAGTCGGTGGTGCCGTATCACTTCCAGGGCAATTTTTTTTCCGGACAAAGTTAGCGCTACCCCCTGATACTTCTTGTAAGATACCAGCTTCATTTCGGACAGTTTGCGAACCATTCCGGTCGCCGATGCCGGTGTAACCTTAAGTCTCTGCGCCAGTTGCGTGGTCAAAACTTTCCCCTGCTCACGCTCGATGCTATAAATAGCTTTCAAATAATCTTCTGTAGATTCAGTTAACATATTTAATGTACCAAAATTATTATTTAGTCACTCCTAAATATTATCGGCTAATATATTTGAGAATTTTAGGCTGTCAAGAGGATTTCTCTTTTTGTTGGCAGATACCCGGAAATTGATTTAATATAAAGCTGTGAATAGAAATCTAATTGCCGCCATTTCGATTATTCTGGTCTGCAAGCTTACTTTTGCAGAAACCCTTTCAGTTGAAAAGGGGGACAATCTCCAGTCAGTGCTAAATCTGGCCCAGGACGGCGACACCGTCGTTTTATCAGCCAACACTTTCCAAGCCAGCCCGTTGGCCTTTACTGATTCACTTTGCGGCAATTGCCTTGAACCGAAAACACAGGTTAATGCCACTGTCGGCTTCATTGTTAAAAACAAATCGCTGGTGATAATGGGTATTGACCGAAGAGTTTGTAAATTGGTCACCTTAGCCGGATACGGACTCTATTTCGAGAATTCACCCAACTCAATTGTCAAACATTTGACTATCACCGACGGGAAACGCGACGGTGACGGCAACGCAACTGATGCTGCCATTGTAGCACGTAATTCACGGGTACTGATTGAAGAGGTAGATATTCGCGACAATGACAACCGTCATCCGGATACAACTGTCATAGTCGGAGTTGGCGGAGTTTTTGGACGCGAACATTCTGATATTACCATTCGAAATTGTAACATAATCAACTGCGGCTGGGACGGAGTGGCTCTTTATCGCGGCGCCACGGCAGTTGTCACTGATTGCATTATCAAGGACGGCCGCGGCGCGGGAATCGGTGTCACCTGGGATGCCACCTGCGTCGCCTATCGCAACGACATTTCCGGTTACTGGAAAGGCATCGGCGCCTTCGGTTCAAGCTGGGTGATTGCCCGCAACAATACGGTTCACGACAACCTGGGCTGGGGGATGATTGCCACCGGCACTTCGTATATGGACATGACTAACAACGTTGTTTATCACAACGGCAATTGCGGCATTGCGCCCTGGGGAACGGATTCCAGAGGAAAAATCGTGAATAATATCGTCAGTGATAACGGCTGGCGCAAAGAGTGGGTTTGTCCCTGTGTCGGCATCTGGAACGGCGGTGACTGGGCCAAATGGCAATTTGCCTATAATATCGTTTGGAACAATGTCGCCGGAAATTATAAAGATATTTTTGACCAGACCGATTTAAACGGGAATCTAAACGTTGACCCCAAGATCATGCCCGACAGCAGTTTTAGACTCCAAATTGGATCACCGGCTTTAAATGCCGGAGATTCCACCATATACAATCCCGATGGAACAGTCTCTCATATTGGAACTTTTGGCGGCCCGCAGGCCGCAAAACCCTGAAATCAGTATTTTTACTAACAGAAATTAAATTTTTTATGAAACTAAGTTTGTCCCCTATTTGTCCGATTATATGAAAACATATCCATGAAAACTTCGGAGGATTCTATAATGAAAAGATTATCTTTACTGACCTTGACGCTTTTTGTGGCTGCCGGCCTGGCTTTGATTGCCGGCTGTTCCAGCAGCAACCCGGCGGACGATGAATTCGGGGACACTAATGCCGTGGAATTTCAATTAGTGCAGGCATTTGTAGGTGAAACATCAACCGACGGTGTCGACCGGACGCTCGAGGTTTCTTTCGAATTATTTGATTCTATTCCCGGCGTTTCACCATCTCCCAAAAGTTTCAATCAGCGTGCCGCCTCTGATGAAGATGTCTTTGTAGTTGATTCATTCAACTATTCCTACACCAACGGCTGGCACATTTTTGCCTTCTGGGTCTGGGCGGCCGACACCGTTGCCGGCGATACTGTCGACGTTTCCGGTTTAGATTCCCTTCAAGCGCGTGATAACGGCACACCCATGCAGGTGCCCGATTCCACCATGGACGAACTTTACATTCGCTGTCACTGGGATGTGGCCTTGCGGAATTCAAACGTAGCCGGTTCGGCTGATAATTCCATCAACATCATTAACATCGACTGGAACGACGTCAATCCGGCCAACATCAATGGCGCGGTGACAGAAAATCTGTCGGGGACTGTTTCTGATTCGCAGATTGTGGTCGATTTTAGCTTTAGTAATAGTCTCATTGCCGATGACATCGTATTCAATCTTGCCACCGGCGATTGTCCTACCGCGGGCACTTTGGACCTGAATTCGGCAATTGATATTTCCGCAGTCAGAACTATTGGAGCCTCGGAAGACACTGTGAATATCAATGGTAACTGGGAGATAACTGCCGCCTTTAGCGGTAACGATGTCACCGTGACTTATTACGATGGCACCACTTACTGGCAAACTACCGAAACTTGCAGTTCACCTTCCGCCAGCCCGATGTCGCGTTGGATTCCGCGCGTTGATTGATTTGGTCTTGAATTGAACTTCAAAGGCGCTTGCTTCCAAGCGCCTTTTTTATTGTTTTAGGTTCCGTATGGAACGACTGTGCTGTCAGGTGTCCTCACCTGACAGCTTTACGGAAGATGGAACCGTAGGTCAGGACCCTGGTGGTCCTGACTACTCGCTTTTAATGGTCAGGAGAGCAAGTCTCCTGACCTACGAAGAAAAGAAGAAAACGTGGAGGAGTGGCTGAGTGGTCGAAAGCGGCGGTCTTGAAAACCGTTGTTCGCGTAAGCGGACCGTGGGTTCGAATCCTACCTCCTCCGCATTGATTTGGGCAACATGAATATCTGTTCTCGGAGTTTTCGTTCAGAAGCAACTTGACATAAGGCAGTTCGCATTGTATACATTTCCTACATTTCCTACATCTTGAACGGCTCTTTTTATTCGGTTTACAATTATATCAAACATCCGGGAGCGTTGATTGAGTTTATTTAATAGTCCACATAAATGTTGAGAATTGGTAAAAACACTTTCATCTGGAGGTAGCTATGCTTCTCATCAAGCAAGAATTTGCAGTCAAATCCAAACTTCAAAGTTTTGAAAACATTTTAATCTATGTGGCATTGTTCCTGCTCATTAATGCAGGCAGCCAGGTATTCGGACAAACATTTTATCCGATTGGAGATTCAAATTGTGACAACAAGGTCAATATTTTGGATCTAAATATTTTAGTGAACCGCATTTTCCGTGGCGGAGCCGAGCCGGGTGCTAATTGCCCGCAGGTATTACCATTTTCATTTCCCTATGATGGAAATGACCATGTCATTGAATTGCCCGGCGCTATTTCACCCGAACAATCATTGGTCCTCGTGTCCCATCCCGGCAACTCTGCTGCAATTACTCTTGTTGGACAGAGTGCGACAGGTGGCGATATACCATTTGGAGACAGCGCCGTAACAGTTGAAGGCGGCTCATGTGTAGGCATGCGTCACGACAGTGCGATGCAGTATGTTGCACGAATGCCTCTCATCGCGGGTTCTTCTGGTGTTGCTAATGGCTATGTAATGTTAGGAGTAACTATACCTAGATATGAATGGTCCAAAACATGTAATCCCAACATTTTTTACTACTTTGGCGGAGGTACTACACCTGGCTTATATTCATTCACAGTGCGTGCAGCAAATAGTCTGGGAAATAGCGATTGTGGCTTAGAATTTAGAGTTTACCAAACTAACAATAACACTAATGTAGCACTTCTACATGATGAGTTTATCTTGGGTGGCCAGCAGTCATCATTTCAATATAATGTTCCACCACCTAATGTTCTGATTGTGAACGGCGTTAAATTTGGTTTCAGATGTTGGATTGGTCCAGGAGGCGGGGGTGATGTTTGTAAGGTTACCACTTCTTCACCTTAGGCGGGTCGCCCACCCGCCTGTGGCGGGCTGTGGGAATGATTAATGCGATTTGAAAAGTACACAGGGCGGGCCACCATTCATGGTGGGTTCCCGCTCCCTTTGCCATTATTGCTAAATTCAGTTTTGAAGCTGTGACCGCAATGCACCAGCCTCAAGTTTTTCTAATCTCTTTTCTAAATCCTCGATTCTCTGTTGTTGTTCTTCAATAGATTGATTCAAGGCA
>Ga0184627_10000071_pt1 | contig 52826 bp, 47 predicted proteins | sample PLM3_127_b1_FD_133150 | JGI IMG/M metagenome (GOLD analysis project Ga0184627, IMG submission 133150) | Groundwater sediment microbial communities from an aquifer in East River, Colorado, USA - PLM3_127_b1 | ecosystem: Environmental > Terrestrial > Soil > Riparian zone | place: USA: East River... | reverse complement strand
TTTTGCTCAACATCCCAACGCTTCCGCCCCGAAACCTTTCGGGACTGCACAGGCATCGTCGCTGCTTCCATCAATCCTCCTTATACGATTATACCTGTCCAAATCTTAAGTGGGGCACGGCAACTCCAATGGAAAGCAGCTTTGGGCAACTACTTTTAATAGGGGACCAAACTATTCTGATCATTCTTATTTGATCGCCCCAGATAATAATGGGAACGTTTATGTAAGTGGTTATAGTTACAATACCGCATCCTATTCATGGAATGAAGACGAATGGATTACTATTAAATATGATTCTCTTGGTAACCAACTTTGGATGCGACCATTCAGCACTTGGCAAAACGCTCGGAATGGTGCTCCAACTTATATGAAATTGGACGCCATGGGAAATGTTTACCTTACAGGCGGCTTTCAAGATAGTGGGACATTTGTCAGTTATGCGACTATTAAGTATGATCCCGAGGGCAATCAACTATGGGTGGCGCGCTACAGAGGTCCAAATCCAAGTGGTGCATATGACTTTGCTATTGCGCTAGCGCTGGATGTCAATGCAAACGTCTATATTACGGGCTACAGCTATGGGAATGGACCGACGAATGCAGACATCGCAACAATAAAGTACGACTCCACCGGAAATCAGCTCTGGTTACGGCGCTACGATGGGCCAGCAAACGGTTATGATGAAGGAAGATCTATAGCCGTAGATAGTATCGGGAATGTTTATGTGGCAGGTTTAAGCTTTGGAAATAGCTCTAATTACAATTATGTTATTTTAAAATATGATTCAAGCGGAAATTTTCTTTGGGAAAAACGGCACGAGGGGCCAGTGTTCAACCGTGCCACTGAAAAACTTTCCGTTGACCGGATTGGAAATGTGTACCTGGCAGGCACCGATTCCAAAAACGCACATGACTTTGTTACCATCAAATATTCTCCTCTGCCTGTTCTAAAAGGAGATTTGAATTTGGATGGCGTTTTGACGTTGGCCGACATCGTTTTAATGCTCAACTGCGTTTTCTTGGGAGAACAACCAGCGGCGGCGCCTTCGGCGTGCGACGTAAATTGCGACGGATTGCTCACTGCGGCGGACGTGGTGATTCTTCTCAATATGTTTTATTTGAGCACTGCCCCACCCTGTTAAAAATCGTCTTGTTGTTACGTTTCTAACTCGGAAGCCTTTCCCAATACTGCCCCTTTTTCTTTCATCTCCACTTTCGCTTTTTCGCTGTCGCCGGGTTTGACGTCCACGCCGCGGATGGCGTCTTCCAGCAAAACTACCTCGAAACCGGCGTTGAGGGCATCCAGAGCGGTGGCGCGGACGCAGTAGTCGGTAGCCAGGCCGCCGATGAAGACGCGCTTGATACTTTCGCGTTTGAGCCGGGCTTCCAAATCGGTGCCCTGGAAGCCGGAATAGGCGTCTTTGTCTTTTTCAAAGGCTTTACTAATCACATAGGCGCGGGAGATTTCCAAATCGGGGTGAAATTTGGCGCCATAGGTGTTCTGGATGCAATGCGGCGGCCAGGGGCCGCCCCGGCCCATAAACGAAGAGTGGTCTTCCGGGTGCCAGTCGCGGGTGGCAAAGATGTGACGAAAGAATTTTTGGGCGTGGTTTAATGGTTTGACCACCTGGTCGCCTTCTTTGACGGCCAAAGAGCCGCCGGGGCAGAAGTCGTTCTGGACGTCCACCATTATTAGGGCGTCGGTATCCAGATTTATCTTCATTCGTAGATCACCGTATTGTTGCCGTTTCGTGTAGGGGCGAGGCATGCCTCGCCCCTACAAAGACCCCTCCTTAATCCTCCCCTAAAAGGGGAGGGGAAAAAAGAGAGATTTAAACCGAAACCGGTTCTGAATGTCAAAATAAGGGGTTGGAGGAAATTTGGGAAGAGGGGAAAACTTGGTTGCAGTAGATTACCCCATCCACTCACCAAGAAGGGCCGTTTGCGAGAAACGGCCTTTTCGTTCTGAACAGTTTTGGGTTTATCTCTGCTTTAAAATTTATTAACATACAGGTCTAATGGGCCCGGTCAACCTGCTTTTGGAAATCTTTTTGGCCTTTGGAGCGGCCAAATTAGCGGGGGAACTCTTTGAACGCTTGCGCCTGCCCGCTTTGGTTGGAGAGATTGCCGCGGGGGTGGTGCTCGTCCCGGTTCTGGGGGTTATCCACGGCGAGACGGTTTTAGAAGTTTTGCCGGAAATCGGCGTGATTTTTCTTCTGTTCGAGGTGGGGCTGGGAACACCGGCCAAAAAGCTTTTAGAAGTCGGCCAGCTCTCCTTGGGGGTGGCGATTCTGGGGGTAGCCTTGCCCTTCGGGGCGGGGGTTTGGTATCTGTATGCCACCGGCCATCCCACCATCGAAATGCTTTTCGGCGGGGCGGCCCTGGTGGCTACCTCGGTGGGAATCACGGCGCGGATTTTTTCCGAAAAAAATCTTTTGGACACCAAGGTCGCCCGCGTAATTTTGGGTGCTGCTGTTTTTGACGATATTTTAGGGATGCTTTTTTTGGCGGTCGTTTCCGGAATTGCGCTGGGGGGCTTTTCCTGGTGGGGTTTGGCCATTGTGGCTGCCGAGGCAATCGGCTTCGTGCTTTTTTTGATTTTTCTGGGGCAGCGAATCACCCGGCCGGTTGTGCAGCAAGTGGAAAAATTCAAAACCAGAAACCCAACCTTTGCCTTCGCACTGCTTTTCTGTCTGGGGCTTTCGGTAGTAGCAGCCCAAATCAAGATCGCCGCCATCGTCGGCGCCTTTCTGGCCGGAATGGTGCTTTCGGACTACGATGTCAAGTTCCGTTTGAAAGAGAAATTCGAACCGATTTACGACTTCTTTGTGCCGTTTTTCTTTTTTGCCATCGGTGCCAAGCTGAACCCGACCCAGCTTTTCAACCCCGCCACCATCGGCGTGGCGGTGGTTATCACGATGATTGCCATTTTCACCAAGCTGGTCGGCTGCTCTCTGCCTGCTTTTCGGCTGGGCTGGAAGCAATCGGTGGCCATCGGCTGGGGGATGGTGCCGCGGGGGGAGGTCGGTGCCATCGTTGCTTTGGTCGGGCTTTCGGCGGGAATCATTTCGCAATCGTTTTACGGCGTTATATTATTTATGGTGATGGCCACCACTTTAATCGTGCCGCCTTTGTTTCCCCTTTTTCTGAAAGGAATAGAGAGTGAATCCACTCCCGCGCTTAAGAACTGATTTAATCGAGAGCTTGCAGCAGGAAGGGGAGCAAAGTTTCTACATAATAAAAGACCCCATCACCTACCGCTTTTTCCGTCTGCGGGAAGTAGAGTATCGCATCGCCAAGTCTTTGGACGGTCAGACTTCTCTTTCAGAAATTGCCGCTAAAATCGAAGCTGAATTCGGCATCCGCTTGCCGCTTGAGCAGCTGGAACGCTTTGCGGACAAACTTGATGAATTTTTGTTTTTGGAGTCAGAAAAGTCGGAAAAGAAATTGATGGCTTCGGCCAGCCGATGGGAAAAAAAGGACAAAACCTTTCTGGAAAAAATTCTTTTCGTCAAGTTAAAGGCGTTTGACCCGGACGCTTTAGTTACCCGGCTGGAGCGGCGCTTTCGATTCGTTTTTTCCCCCTACTTTCTGGCCCTGGTCGCGCTGCTTTCGATTATAGCGGCACAGGTAACGGTTTCCCGTTGGGATGAGTTTTCGGGGATAACGGTAAGGCAAATTTTCCGTGCGGAGTCGATTTTGGCCATTCTTTTGGCCGTTTTCGGCACCATCACCCTGCACGAGTTTGCCCACGCCGTGACGCTTAAGCATTTCGGGGGCGAAGTGCGGCAAATGGGGTTTTTGCTTTTGTACTTCGAGCCCCTCTTTTACTGCGACGTTTCCGATGCCTACCTGATTAAGGAGAAGTCCAAAAAGGTCTTGGTCCCATTGGCGGGGCTGGTCTGCCAGATTTTTATCTGGTGCTTTGGGACCTTGCTCTGGCATCTTTTGCCTCCTGATTCGGCTTTGGGACACGTTTTTTTTCTGGCTTCGGCATTGAGCCTAGTAACCATTTTGTTCAATCTTAATCCGCTTCTCAAGTTGGATGGCTATTATGCTCTGACCGATTGGGTGGGTATTCCCAACCTGCGCGCCAAGGCGTTCGGATATTTGAAGGCCAAGTTTTTGGAACTGTCTTTCGGGCTTTGGAGCAAGCTCCTCCCCTACAGCCGACGGGAGCGGCAGATTTTTCTCTGGTACGGGGTTTTGGCCCTGGTATACTCGACGTTTTTTTTGGGATATTTCTTTCTCTGGCTTTTTGGGGTGGTAACTTCCGCCTGGGGGGGGGTCGGTTTTATATTGTTTTCGGCCTTTGTCCTGTTTATCTTTGGAGAGCCGGTGGCGCGGATCGCCCGGAAAAGTTTAAACTTTATCGAAAAGGAGAACTTGAAAAAACTTTCTCCCGCCAAACTCTCCATAACCCTGGGTGCCCTGCTGCTTTTTTTGATTTTCTTTTTCTTTTTCCCCTACCCTCAAACCATTTCCGGGGATGCGGAAATAGAGCCATTGGCCAGCTACACCGTTTCCATCCCGCAAACCGGCATTCTGGAAGAAAAATTAGTCGTCAGCGGCGACGAGAATAGAAATTCGACCCAATTGATGTCGCTTTTCGGAACCGACTTCGCTTCCGTTGGGATTCAATCCAAAGTTAAAGTTGGCGATGTCGTGGCGGCGGCCGAAACGGTGGCTTACCTTTCCTCCAACCAGTATATCAACGACCTGAAATCGAGCCAGGCCGCTTATGACCAGGCAAAGTCCAAACTGGAGCTTTTGCGCAAGGGGGCCAAACCGGAAGAACTCGAAAAATTGAAGGAGGGAACCCGCCGGTTAAAGCTTGATTTGGAGCAAAAGGAAAGGGATCTAGAGCGGGCGCAGAAACTTTTTGACAAAAAGGCTATTTCGCAGGAAGAATTCCAAAAGGTGGAAAGCGAGCGGAATAAGGCGGAAGCGGCCTGGAAGGAAGCCGACCGGGCCTATGCCAGCGTAGCTTCCGGCGCGCGGCCGGAGGAAATCGACGACGCGAAAGCGGAGTTGACCAAATTAGAGGGAAAAATTCGTTACCTCGAAGCCCAAATGGCCCGGCAGGTGATAGTTTCTCCCATTCCAGGGCGGGTTACCGTAGTTGGCGCGCCCCAGGTGCTTTTGCGGGTCATCCGCTTGGACAGCGTTAGAGTTTTGACCAAGGTTTCCGAAGCCAATCTGGATTTGGTGAGGGAAGGGTTACCCTTAGAGTTGCGGTTACGCAGCTTTCCAAATCAGGCCTATGCCGGGGCCGTGCAACAAGTTGCCAGTGAAGCTGAAGAGATGCGCTCGCAAAGCTTATTTAAAGTTGCCGGCGTTTTGGCCAACAGCGATGGAAGGCTGCGAGCCGGTATGAGCGGCAAGCTTAAAATCAAAGCCGGCAAGAAATCGCTTTTCAAAATCCTGGGCCGCTCGGTCGTGCGCTTTTTCAAAGTCGAATTTTGGAATTGGTGGTAGCACGTTTTAGAAACCCTTAAAAACTTTTTACGACCATCCCGAAAAAGCTTGACAAAATCAAATTAGCCTGCATTTTTATAGTCCGAGGGGAAACAAAAAAATTTAATATTGGAAAGGATGGGATTATGCCCAAAGTTCTCTTAGGATTGAGCGCCGCTTTGTTTTTGGCCGCTTCGGCTTTTGCACAAGCCCCCGACCCGGCCGATTCGGTGATACTCGAGTCGAAAACCATTGCTCCTCAAGCGGGAGCCTGCCAGTCGGCGATACTGAAAATACGGGTTTACGTCACCAATAAGGACTCGCTGGGGAATATAACTTTGCCGTTGGAGGAACGTACTGATGGTGGCGGCTATGCCATCCTGTCCAGGCCGGCAAGCTGTGCATCCAACCGAAACTCCGCTAACGTCTTTACTTTTTTGTATCCCACGGCCCCAGGCAGCGGCACCCCGCGATTGGGCACGCGCATTGCCAGCTATCAATTTTACCACAGCAGCCCGCCGGACACTTTTATGTTTACCGGAACCTTTGACCCGACGGACCCGGACACTAAACTTCCATCCAACCTTACGCGAACGCCGCTGCTTGAAATCAAGTTCGACTCCGTGACCACCACGGCTCCTCCGGGGGTTGGGAAATTTGAACTGGATTCAGGCAAGATTTCAGCCAATGTCGTTAACTTTGTTGACGCATTCGGAAACACCATACGGGTTAATTTTGTCAAGAGCGTCAACATCGTGGGGGTTCCCCTGGAGTTTAACCTGATTTCACCGGCCAACGGCGCTTTTGTGCCGAGCCAACAACCTACTTTTGTTTGGGAGTCCTTGCACGATTCCTTGCCAATCCCGGCAGCCTATACGGTTTTTGTTTCCACCAGCCCTTCTTTTTCTCCGGCGGATACTTCGCCTCCGCTTGCGGATACCACCTGGCAAATACCCACCAACCTGCAGTTTCAAACCGATTATTATTGGAAAGTCCGGGCGATAACGACCGCGCCGGATACTTTCTTTTCCAACGAGGAACGGACTTTTCGAGTGGATGCGGCACCGACAACGCCCATACCAATCTATCCCAGCATTAATGCAGATATCAGTATGAACGACTTTTTGGTCTGGCTGGAAGCCACCGACCCCGATCCGGGTGACAGCGTTACCTACCAGGTTCAAATTGATGACAACCCGGATTTTTCCACCCCGGAAGTGGACCAGGGCGGCATCGATGAAAACACCCAACCGCCGCCTTTGGGAGGGGCACAAAGCCCTCCGGAAGCGGCCTCGGCCAATGCCATTGCCGTTCAGCTAAAGGTCTTAACCGACCACGATAATCTTAAGGATGATTCCCTCTATTACTGGCGGGTGCGAACGGTTGATAATCATGGGGCCGCTTCCCCTTATTCCGGCGGCGGCCGCCGGTTCTATCTTAACCTGGCGGATAGTTCCCCACATACGCCAGAGCCGGTTTCACCTATAGGAGGTGTCGTGTTGATTGACCATAGGCCTGATTTCTTGTGGAAGTCAACGACCGACCCGGATTTCGACGATCCTCCCTCCTCGCTTGAATACAACGTTCGTTTGGACACAGATGGCGAAGTTGTAATTGATTTTCTCTTTTCTTTTGCGATTGCACCGGGTGAAACTACTTTCACCATTCTGGATAGTTTACCTGAAAACAGCCACTGGTTCTGGGGGGTGCGGGCTATTGACACTAAAGGCGCGCGGTCCACATTTTCAGCCGTACAGAATTTTTACGTCAACGCCGTCAACGAGCCCCCGCCGGCTTTTTCCTTAATTTCTCCGCCCGACGGCGAGCTCATATTTCCCAAAACACCTACCCTGGATTGGGATGATGCCATAGACCCCGACCCGCTCGATTCCACCGGCTACGTAGTGGCCATAGACTCTTTTGCCGACTTCCACACCGCCTTTACCTCCAGTCCGCTTTTTGCCAACTCATTTAGCGTAGGAGCGGGGGTTCTGAAGCGGGGAGTGGGGTATTTCTGGAAAGTCACCGCCACCGACCAGAATAGCGTTTCCACTCCCAGCAACGAAGTTTTCCAATTCCGGGTTCTTCAACTGGGGGATGCCAACAAGGACGGGATTTTGTCCCCGGCCGATGCGGTTTTGATTATCAACTTCGTTTTCCTGGGCGACTCGCCCATCGACCCGCCCGAATTGGTGGATATGAATTGCAACGGGATAGCCGACCCGGCCGATATCGTGATTGCTCTTAATGCTATTTTCCTGGGCCAGCCGCCTCCCTGCGACCCGTAAAAACCGAAAGGGTGGGGAAAATTCCCCACCCTTTTATTTTTGGGTATTGACTATCAAAGCGGGGTTTAGTATCGTAGTATTAGTTGAAGGCCGGACCCCATCCGGTTTTCACAAACAGTCGCTCGTTTAACCTAAAGCCCCCACAAGGGGAGGAGGTGAGAAGAAAGTAAATTAACAGCTCGAGGCCGAAGTACTCTCACCAAAAGTAACACGTTGTTAGTCGCCAATTTTATTTTTATTTAAAGCCCGGGAGGGCTTTTTTATTGGCTACTTTTCTGCCGGCTCCCAGAGCTGATATTGATTCCCCTCCGGGTCGGCCAGCCAAACGTATTTTCCCCAGCTTTCCTGTCCAATCGCTGTAAGCACTCTCGCACCTTTTTGCTTTAAGGTTTCTAAATCAGCTTCAATATTTTCAGTTTTGAAGCTAATGCGAATCGGCTGGGCTTCGAAACCCTTGACTCCCGGCACGCCGGAAACTCCTATATCCTCGGTTCGATGCCTCGGCCCGAACAACTCAATCAGAAGCTCCCCGGCGTTGAATCCTGCCCAGTCCGGTTTCGACGCGAACATTTTCAACCCCAGCGTCTCTTTAAAAAAACTTTTCATTTTTTCCAAATCATCGACGAGTATTATCAAAGCCCCGACTTGCAGAGCCATAGAGTTCTCCTTATTAGTTTTTTCTGGAAAGTTCTACAACTTCTTTTCCCAAATCCGGTATTTTTTATACAGCCTGGCTCCCCAAATCTCGGCTATCCGGTTCATCAGGTAGTTATCCTCCAGAATCCAGGACATTTCTCCCACCGTGTACCCCCTTTTCACCCCCACAAAGTAGGTCTCGGTATGAAAGATGTTGTCAATTCCCCGCTTGCGGTATTCCGGGATAACCCCCATGGTGATGTTGCGGACGGTGTTGATGGTTCTTTTGACTTTGGTGTGCCAGAAAAGCTTCGTAAAACCGAAGGGAAAAAGCCGGCCTTTGAGCTTGATTAAAACCTGATTGATATCCGGCAGGGCTAAAGCAAAGCCGACCGGCTTGCCGTCCGCCTCGGCGATGAAAACCATATGCGGATCGACAATCGGTTTCATCTGCCGGGCGGCGTACTCAAACTCGGCGTCGGTCATTGGCACAAAACCCCAGTTTTTTTCCCAGGCCTGGTTGTAAATCTCTTTGACGATTTTCACCTCGTCGTCAAAATGCTTTATTCGCAAATTTCGCACCACCACGTTTTCCTTTTCCTTCAGCTTCCGGGCCACCCGCACCATACGCTCCGGCGGACGGTTCTCCTCGTCGGTCAGGTAGGCATTCAAATCTTTGGCCTTGTAAAATCCCAGATTTTCCATCATTTCGTTGTAATACGAGGGATTGTAGGGCATCATCACCACCGGCGGAGAATCAAACCCTTCGAGCAGGAAACCGACCTCGTCGTTGGTAGAAAAGTTCGCCGGGCCGCGCAGAAATTCCTGTTTTTCTCCCCTTCCAGCCTCTTCGACTTTTTTCATCATAGCAGATGCGATTTCCAAATCATTCTCGGCTTCGAAGAACCCAAAGAAATAAACTTTCTCGTTATGGAATTGGTTATGGGCTTCGTTCAAAATTCCCGCCACGCGGCCCACCGGTTTTCCTCCTGAATAGGCCATAAAGTAGCGCACCCGGGCGTGTTGGAAAAAAGGGTTTTTGGCCGCATTGAAAAACTTCTTTCGCTCGGAAATCAAAGGCGGCACCCAGTTGCGGTCGTTTTTGTAAAACTGATAGGGAAATTTTATAAATTCGGAAAGGCGGCCCGGCGCCAATTCCCGGACTTCTATCCCTGGCCGTTGGGTTGGGGTGGTCAGCCGGGCAGGCATTAAATGATACCGAAGGCTTTTCCGAGTTTTTTGAAGGTATCTAAAACAAAATCGAGCTGCTCGTCGGTATGGGTGGCGGTGTAGCTGGTGCGGATTAAGGCCTGACCATTCGGCACGGCCGGGGAAATGATGGAGTTGGCAAAAATTCCGGAATCGAGCAACGCCCGCCAGAATTTGAAAGCGTCCAAGTCCTCGCCGATATAGACCGGCACAATCGGGGTCTCGGTGACTCCGATGTTGAAACCCATCCCCTTAAATTCTTTGTGCATCCGGTGGGTAATTTCCCACAAGCGTTCGCGTCGTTCCGGCTCGCTTTCAATTATATCGAGTGCCGCAATGACCGCTGCCACCGCTGCGGGGGGAATCGAGGCGGAAAAAATCAGCTCGCGCGAAAAATGCTTGATAAATTCAATTACCGGACGCTCTCCGGCGATAAAGCCGCCCAAGGAAGCAAACGACTTCGAGAAAGTTCCCATTATCAAATCGACGTCGGCTTCCAGCCCAAAATGCTCGGCCGTTCCCCGCCCGTTGGGGCCCAGAACGCCGACGGCGTGGGCATCGTCCACCATCAGCCGCGCTTTGTGTTTTTTGGCCAACTTTGCCACTTCCGGCAGTTTGGCGATGTCCCCCTCCATCGAAAAAACGCCGTCCACGACGATTAACTTTCCGGCATCATCATCCATTTTGGATAAAATTCGGCACAAGTCGGACATATCGTTGTGCAAAAATTTAATGGTTTTGCCGAACGACAGGCGGCAGCCATCGACAATCGAAGCGTGGTCGCCCCGGTCGATGATGACGAAGTCCCCTTTGCCCACCAGAGCCGAGATGGTGCCTAAGTTGGTCTGAAATCCGGTGGAAAAAGCCAAGGCCGCTTCTTTATTGACGAATTTGGCCAGCCGGCGCTCGAGCTCGATGTGCAAATCGAGGGTGCCGTTTAAAAAGCGGCTGCCAGTGCAACCGGAGCCGTATTTCAAAGCCGCCTGCGCCGCCGCTTCTTTCACCTTGGGATGGGAAACCAGCCCCAGATAATTGTTGGAGCCAATCATCAACAACTTTTTTCCATCCATCATCACTTCCGTGCCCAGAGAAGATGAAATCGGATGGAAATAGGGATAAATCCCCGCTTTTTGGGTTTCTTCCGCCCTTGTATCCTTAAAACATTTTGCAAAGAGATCCATTTTTTCCTATTGCCTTTTTTTCTACACTCCAGTAACTGAAAACTTTATCTTACAAGCCGGTCAAATATATGTCAAGAAGGAGTCCCTGCAAATGAAAAAGAGAACCCTGGTTACCGGCGGCACCGGTTTTTTGGGCGCCCATCTCGCCGAATCGCTCATCAAAAAAGGATACGAAGTTTCAATTTTAGCCCGTAAAACCAGCAAGCTGGACAACCTTGATTTCCCGGGTTATCAAATTGTCGAAGGCTCGCTGGACGACCCCACGAGTTTGGCAAAAGCGGTGCAAGGACAGGATTTTATCTTCCACTGCGCCGGTTTAATCCGCGCCCGTAACAAACAAGAATTTTTCCGCGCCAATCATCTTGGAACCAAAAACCTGCTGGAAGCCGCCGCCACTACAAATCCCAATCTTTCCCGCTTCCTTTATGTCTCATCCGCCGCCGCCGCTGGGCCGCCAATGGATGAAAATCCGAAAAAAGAGTCGGACGAATGCCACCCCATTACCCCCTACGGCGAATCGAAACGCGCCGGGGAAATTGAAACCTTGAATTTCAAAGATAAATTTCCGGTAACCATCATTCGTCCCCCGGCCATTTATGGTCCCAAAGACAAAGGAATGTTCACTTTTTTTTCGCTGACTTCCAGAGGTTTTTATCCCTTGATTGGCAGGGACGATAGCTTCGTCAACATCGTCTGCGCCCTCGATTTGGTGGAAGGCATCGTCCAAGCCGCTCTTGAGCCAAAGGCGGCCGGGGAAATTTTCTTTTTAGCCGAAAAGAAAATCTACACCTGGCGCGAAGCCGGCTTGGCCATCGCCGCAGCCTGCGGCAAAAAGGGGCGGGCTTTGCGAATTCCCAAGTGGTTTCTCTTCACCGCCGCCGGTATCAACGAATTTTTCTCAAACATCTTTGGCCAAGCGGCTTTGATTTCCCGCGGCAAAGCGGTCGATTTGTCTCAAAAATTCTGGACCTGTGAAACCTCCAAAGCCGAGTCGGTTCTCGGCTACCAAACCCGCTATCCTTTGCCTGAGGGGGCACGCGTTACTTATGAATGGTACAAAAAGGCGGGATGGCTGTGAAAATAGAGAGTTGCGGTTATAATGTGAGACGACTTCCAACAAAAAAGCGTCCGCCATCGGCGGGCGCTTTTTTGCTTTTTGCGTGGCGCCGCGTTTTTAGTTGTCGTGCCCTTTCTTTTTGCCCCGGCCGCGGTCGTCATCGTCTTTGTCCTTTTTGAATTTTTTGGCGATTAGCCGCGAATGGCTGCGCTTGGCCGGAGCGTAATCCGGGTTGGCCTTTAAAGACAGTTCATAATGCGAGCGGGCATCCCCGTAGTCTCCGCGCCTTTCATAAACCAGGCCGACGTTGTATTCCACTCGTGCCACCCAGACGGGCTCGTGGTGTAAGTCCAGCACTATATAATAGTGGTCCAAACAGCGGTCATAATAATCAAGCTCGCGGTAGCAATCCGCCAGATAATAGTGCGCTTCCCAATAGGAAGGGTCCTGCTCTATCGCTATTTCGAATTGCACCGCCGCCTTGCTGTAATATCCCCGTTCGTAATGGCGTATCCCGTTTCGGTAATGGACGCGCGCGGCGCGAATGTGCCCCGGAGTGCTTTCCGCCACCACCACGGCGCGGGTGTAGCCGGTGCAGCCGGCAGCCGCTATTGCCATCATCAAAACCAGCCCCCAAATTAGAATCCTACGCATACAACCTCCTTTGCTTTAACTACTGTTAAGTCAATCAGAAGCTCGCCTTGCAGGGCAACCTTAGGTAGTTGTTTACCTAAAGTAGTACCGCAAACCGATTCCGCCGTTGGCGGACATATCCGTGGCCGGAACCAAGTCCAGAATCGGGGCCACTTCAATAAAGATGTCCAGCGGAGCATCCTTAATAAAGTGCGCCAAGCCAATAGGTACACGGACGCCAACGCGGAAATCGTTTTCAAACCTGGCTCGCCCTCCTACTCCAATATAAAAGCTGGTCCGCCGCACGGCCGGATCGGCCGATTTTAATGGAGTGTGCCACAGGTAATCGGCATGAAGATGAAGTTCATCGCCCCGCCCGGCGAAAGACCAGGCGAAAGCGGCATCGATGGCCGACTTCTGGGAAACCCAGTGTTTGAAAGAGACCCCGGTCGGTTCCCCTAAAATCACACCCAAACCGGTTGGGTGGACCAGCTGCGGGCCATAGACCGTCTGCGACTGCTGCGCCCAAGACAAAGACGCAAAGGCCAGAAGCAGAATTAGAGAAAGGGTTACTTTTCGCACTACTCCTCCTTTCGAATTGGGTTTTTAACCCTCGTAACTTTATAATACACTTCAGGGAACGGATACGCCAACAACTTTTTTCCTGGCAAGACACAGTTGTAAAGACCCTACCTAAGATACCAAAATTTAGAGTCCAGTCCACTGACGACGTACAAAGAAAATCATTTTGGGGGCTGCTGTACAGCGCCGTTATAAAAGACCTCGCATTTGCCGCTTTGAATAAAGCGTTTTGCTTTCCTGTAAAGATTGGAGACTGGACCGGCAAGGGACTGGACCGAGCTCACCGCGCCTATTTGGGGACTGCCGAGGGGACCGTTGATGCCTTGTTTGAATTTTGCGCATCCCTTGTCATCGAGAAGCGCCACTAATACATTATCATATCGTTCGCTGACAAGATCGAGCTTGCCTTTAAGGGCAACCCGATTATGGTGTGTAGCAAGGGCGCAGTCCGTAGCGTCTGCCACGCCGTCCTTGATCTTCCAGTGGGAGATGAACTGTGTGATGGTATCCTGCCCTCCTTGGGTCTGGTTGTAAACGTCCCCATAACGATACCCCTTGAGCGCAACGGTACTGAGAGGGCCGGCGATGAAGAAAGCGCCGAGGTCAACGAGATTGAACTTCTGGCTCGTTTCATATGATGAAAAGACCTTGTCGAGGTCCATAGTATACATGACGAGATTATCACCCCGGAGAGAAAAAGTACCGTCCATGCTGCTCATCAGATTGAGGCTTTCTTTTTCTTTCATCATCAAGGAAGCATAAAGATCACCCTTCCCGCCGATAAGCTTTTTTATGCCCAAGGTCGCCACAAGTTTTTCGAAGTCCAGCTTCAACACCTTCAAATTTATTTTATACACAGCATCGACTTCCGACTTGTCTGCCGTGGCATCGCCTTCACCCTTCGAGCCGAAGATATCCATGGTAAGGGGTGTGAGGTTGATTACTCCCTTCTCCGCTTTTATAGGACTCTTGACGTTGTCGATTTTGAGGTCCCTTTTCCGTACCTCCTTGCAGTCCACGTTTCCCGTGAATGCGATGTTCTTTAGGATAACCCCTGAGGTATCTCTTATCGAGATGTCCTTGATTGTCAGATTGAAATCTTTAAACTCCGTCTTTTCCCCGGTTTTCTTGTCAAGATAGACAAGTACCCCTTTGGACAGCTTGAACTCGTTCAAACTGGAAACTGCCCCCAGCCGTGCTTTAGTCGATTTCTTTTCAGTACTTTCAAAATTATATTTCCCATCGGCTTCCTTCACGATGGTGACGGCAGGTTTGACAAGCTCGCACCTGGTGACTTTGAGTTGCTTCTTCAGCAGGGACATCAAGTCCGCCCCTACCTTGAGGTTTTCAAGGGAAAGGATTTCGCCTCCCTTGTTGGCGACGTGGACGTCCTTAGCCGATACACCAAAGGGAAAGAAAGAGGGCCCCATCTTCCCATTGATCCTGACTTCCAGGCCGGTCGCCCCGGAGGCGAAGGCCTCGATGCGGGGCCTGTAGGAATTTATGTCGAAGGTGAGGGCGAAAATGACTACTACCAGAACAAGGGCTACGGCACCGCCGCCAAGGATGAAAAGGACTTTCTTGTTCTTCGCATTCATTCCTGCAGATCACCCATGGTGCAAAGAACCGCGACTACCAACAGCGACATCCTATCCCCTGTATTTGTTTTGCCTGTTCTTGGATGCACAAATTTCTTATTCGTTCTCCTTGATTATACAAGAAATCTTGATTTCAAGGTATCGTACAAGGGTGTACACGTCAAGCGACTGTCAAGCCATCAGAAGATTATATACTGTCCCAATTTCAAGTGGGGCACGACATCGGTCGGCTTCAATCACCAACCGGTTGTTCATTTGTCAAGACCCCCGAGTTTAGGACACTTTTTCATTTCTGTGTTACCTTTGCTCTGCAATACCCATACAGCGCATCATAAACAACAAACTCTTTTTCCAAAATCTCGTGGTCGTTTTTTAGATTCAAATAGCAGAACCCTTCGGCAATCGCCTTTAACCCCGGTGCTTCCGGGCGGCCGTATAAATCGGGGGAAACGTCCGCCCCGTGGACGATTTGCGCCAAAAGGCCGATGGCTGGGTCGTAGATATGATATTTGGCGATAATCGCCTCGAAACTGCATTTGCCGTCGTGATGGCCTAATTCGGCCCCTTCGACGTCAAAAGGAATTGCTCCCTCCCTTTCTGCCACCTCCAAAACTTTTTCCGCCGGCACAAACAAGAACTCCGCCTTTGGGTCAACGAATTTGCGAATCAACCAGGGGCAGGCGACTCTATCCACCTTAACTTTTTCACGAGTAATCCACTTCATCTTCCCTCCTTCATTTGGATACCAAAAGCATCAATTTAACAAACCAATAAATGTTCTTCAACTTTTATAAAATTTTTTGAGAATCTAACGGCCAAACCCCCGGAAAAAATTATTAAGTTACTGGCAAGGGAACGGTATTCCCAAGAAAACGGCGTTCAATTCAACCACCACATCCGCGGCCGAAAGGATGCCGTTGCAGTCCACGTCAGTAAAGCAATTGTCGCAATTGCCAATTCCGAGGAAGATACAGTTTAAAATCAAAACCACGTCCGGCGAAGAAAGCATACCATCAGCGTTCATATCACCCCGTGCGGCGGAACAGCTGGCGGTCACGGTAGTTTTGAACATCGAACGCCCGTGCGTGCCGGCTACCAAAATGCGTGTGGAATCGTGAAACGTTAAATCGTGGACCGGCGTAATCGGCATTCCGGTGCCCAAAGGCGCCCAGGTGTCGCCCAAATCGGTGGTCTCGTAAACGCCAATGTCCGTGCCAATGAAAAGCGTTGAGCTATTCTGCGGGTCAACAATGACATCGTTTATCGGCGCATCCGGCAAATTGCCGTCAATCGCCGTCCAGCTCTGGCCATAATTGGTGGTGCGGAAAATGTGCGGCAGGTGGTCGGATTCTTTATAGCCGGAAAAGGTTACATAGGCAATCGAATCGACATACGGGTCGGCGGCCACGCGGGTCACCCAGCGATTGGGCAGGCCGGAATCGATGCGAATCCAATTGGCACCGCCATCTTTGGAAACCCAAACGTTGGCGTCATCCGTGCCGGCATAGACGGTCTGGTTATTGGAGCGGGCTACGCCTATGGTCGTGATGGTGCCAAAGGATAGATTCCCCGGGTCATCTCCATCGGTTAAATCGCCGCTTACGGCGGTCCAGTTGTCGCCGCCATCAATAGTTTTGTAGATAATATGGGAGCCGTAGTAAAGAATGTTGTGATCCACTGGGTCGATAACAAACGGCGTGTTCCAGTTGTGCCTATCGTTGTCGTAGTCAATGCCGTTCATCGCAAAATTGAAGAAAAGCCCGCCGTCGGTAGATTTTTCCAGATACCCGTTCTGGTATTCGGCATAAATGATGTCGGAGTTGGTGTAATCCACGATGCAGTAGAATCCGTCGCCGCCGTGGAATTCCTCCCAATCATCCGTTCCGCCGGTAAGGGTGCGCAAGCTGCCGTTGTCCTGCGTTCCGCCGTAGAGCCTCTGCGGGCTGTTCGGGTCGATGGTGTTGGCGTAAAACTGGGTATTGGGCATATCGACGCAGACCCGCCAACTGTTTCCGCCGTCGGTAGAAATGTTGACTCCCCCGTCGCAGCCACTGTAGATAGCAGAAGGCTTTATGACCAAAGCATGGTGGTCAACGTGAATTCCAAAGCCGGTGCTGCTCCAGCTGTTACCGCCGTCGGTGGTCCTGTAGAGGGGAACTCCCAAAATGAAAGCCATGTTTGGATTAGCGGGATCAACCCGAATCTGCCCAAAATACCAGCCAAAGCCGCCGGTGATGCCGCCCAAAGCGCCATCGTTGGTGCGCACCCAGCTGGTTCCCAAATTGGTGCTTTTATAAACCCCTTGAAAATTGCCGGGGTGGTCGCAATAGTAGGCATAGACGGTATTGGTGTTGGGGGAAACGGTCACGCCAATCCGTCCCAACGTGGAAGAGGGCGCCGGCAAACCTCCGGCAAGCAGACTCCAGGTGTTGCCAAAATCTGTGGAACGATAAAGTCCGCTTGTGAGACCGCCCACTTTTCGGCGGCGGGGGTCGCGAATCCGCTCCCACATTGCGGCAAAAACCGTTCCGGTGGAAGGGTGCATGGCAACATCGACGCAGGCGGTGGAATCGGATACGAAATGTTTCTGCTGCCAGGTAGCTCCGCCGTTCGTGGAGCGATAAAGCCCCCGCTCCGGATTGGTGGCGCCAAAAAGTTTCCCCAAAACGGCCACAAAAACCGTCTCCGGCCGGAGCGGGTCGACCAGAATTCGCCCAATATGATAGCTATTCGGCAGGCCAACATTAGCCCAAGTAGTGCCGCCATCGGTACTTTTATAGACACCTGTCCCCTCGTAGGTGTCTGTGGCGGAGTTGGATTCACCGGCGCCGACGTAAAGAATGTTCGGGTTAGTCGGATGAATGGCGACCGCGCCGATGGAAGGTGTCCCTTCATCGTCAAAAATAGCCGTCCAAGTGTTGCCAAAATCGGTCGATTTGAAAACTCCGCCTGCGGCCGCCCCGGCATAAATGATATTCGAATTAGTCGGGTCAACGGCCAGATCGGTTATTCTGCCGGGAATGTTGGTCGGCCCGGCTTGGGTCCAAACCACTGAACTGGCCCGTTCGCTAGCAATTTGCTGGCGCATTGCCTTGGCCGCGCGGATGGCTTTCAAAGGCTCGCCTTCGGGAATGTAGCCCAGAGGATAGGCGCGCTGCATCAAAAACCAGTCGTTGGGCTGTTTTTCCTTCTCTTCGACAGATTCAGAAACCGGCTCCACTTGAGTTCTCTCTTTTTTCCAAAAAAGAGAACCGAGAGCCAAAGCTAAAACAAGCGAGAGAATGAAAGGAACCGATTTAAAAAACTTAGCCCTCATAATCCTTGCTTAAAGCTAACGTCTAAACGGAGTAAGTCAAGCGCAATCCGAGAAAGCATTTATTCGAACACTTGCCAAAATCCTTCCGAAAAGCTTTCTTCCCTTCGGGTCTGAAGACCTTCAGGGTCTGGACGACTTTTTAGAATGAACAAAAACCAGCGCACCATCAAACAGCCGGTTTCGGTTTCGGGGGTGGGGCTGCATACCGGCAATCTGACCAAGCTGACCTTCAAGCCGGCAGCCATTGATTCCGGAGCAGTCTTTGTACGAACCGACCTGGAAGGAACGCCGGAAGTTCCGGCGCATATTTCCAACGTGGTGGACATAGTTCGCGGCACCACCCTGGCCAAAGGAAACGCCAAAGTTTACACGGTCGAACATGTGATGGCGGCTTTGGCCGGGCTGGAAATCGACAACGTAATCGTGGAGTTGAACAACAATGAGCCGCCGGTGGGGGATGGCTCCGCCGTGCTTTTTGTGGAAGCTTTGGGAAAAGCGGGAATCGTGGAGCAGGATGCTCCGCGCAAATTTTTAGAAATTGAAACCCCGATTTCCCATTCCATTCCGGAGCGCGGCGTCGATTTGGTGGTTTTGCCCTCGGATGATTTTCGGGTGACGTTTTTAGTCGATTACAAAAATCCGGCATTGGGCACGCAATACACCTCGATGGTATCGCTCAAAGAGGAATTTGCCAAAGAATTCGCCCCTTCCCGCACCTTCTGCTTTCTTTCGGAAGTGGAGTCGCTTTCCAAAATGGGACTAATAAAAGGCGGGAATTTGTCCAACGCGATTGTGATTTGCGACGACGGAGTCGGGCCGGAGGATTTGAAGCGGTTGAAACAGATGCTGTCGCTCAAAGAAGAGCTGTTCATTGGCAAAAACGGCTTGATGAACGACGTCAAACTCCGTTTTCCCAACGAACCCTGCCGGCACAAGGCTTTGGATTTAATCGGCGATTTGGCGCTTTTGGGAGTTCCTTTAAAGGCTCACGTTTTGGCCGCGCGGAGCGGGCACGCCGCAAACGTTGAGTTGGCCAAAAAGTTGTATTCGCTGTACGAAAAAGAGAAAATTAAGACCAAATATCAAAAAGAGTCCAAGGCGGAGTATTTTTTGGACATCCGCGCCATTCAGGAAATTTTGCCGCACCGTTATCCCTTTTTGCTCATCGACCGGGTAATCGATTTGGAGCCCAAGAAAAAAGTGGTGGCCATCAAGAACGTGACGATGAATGAGCAATTTTTCCAGGGGCATTTCCCCGGCCATCCGGTGATGCCGGGGGTTTTGATTGTGGAGGCAATGGCGCAGGCGGGCGGCTTTTTGATGCTGCATACCGTTGAAGATCCCAAAAAATCGGTGGCCTATTTTATGGGGATGGATGGGGTCCGTTTCCGTAAGCCGGTGGTTCCGGGCGATACGCTGCGGCTGGAAGTGGAAATGCTGAATTTCCGCCGCGGCACCTGCAAAATTGCCGGCAAAGCTTTCGTGGGCGACAGCCTGGTGGCGGAAGCGGAAATGATGGCCGCCGTAGTTGATAAATAGGTCGCTTGTGATGAGCGAAGCCTGCCCCGAGCGCAGCCGAGGGGTCGAAGCATGATTCATCCCACCGCAATCGTTTCACCGGAAGCTCGGCTGGCTTCGGATGTGGAAGTCGGCCCCTATACGGTAATTGCCGGCGACGTCGAAATTGGCCCGAAAACAAAAATCGGCTCTTCCTGCTTCATTGACGAAGGCGCCAGAATTGGCGCTGAAGTCAAAATTTTTCACGGCGCGGTAGTCTCCGGCCAGCCGCAGGATTTGAAATATGCCGGTGAGAAAACTTACTTCCATTTAGGGGATACGACCATTGTGCGCGAGTTTGCCACTTTGCACCGAGGGACTTCGGCAACCGGAAAGTCGGTGGTGGGCAAAAACTGCCTGATTATGGCCTATGCCCACGTGGCTCACGATTGCCGGTTGGGAGATAACGTTATTCTGGCCAACTCGGTTCAGCTGGGCGGTCACGTAGAAATAGGCGATTGGGTCATCATCGGCGGCGGAACGGTAGTGCATCAGTTTTCTAAAATCGGCGCCCACGCTATGATTGGGGGCGGTTTTCGCCTAACCCAGGACGTTGTGCCTTACGCTTTGGCCGCCGGTTATCCTTTACAAATAATGGGACTCAACAAAGTCGGTTTGGAGCGGCGTGGGTTCGCCCCGGAAACTATTGGCGCCTTGGACAAGGCCTTTCGCTACCTTTTTCGCGGCAAGTTGAATACGTCGCAAGCCGTAGAAAAAGTCAAGGCGGAATTGGATTCACTGCCCGAAGTAAAACACCTGCTCGATTTCATCGCCGCCGCAGAGCGGGGATTAGTCAAATGAAAATAGGGTTGGTTGGACTGGGGCATCTGGGCCGGCTGCACCTAAAAACCTGGCTGGCTTTTCCTAAAGTTGAAGTGGTCGGGGTCTATGATATCGACTCGGCCAAAACCCGGCAGGTTGCTTCCGAGTTTGGTGCCAAAACCGCGGCCAGCTTCGAGGAGCTGGTTAAAAAATCGGAGGCCATTGATTTAGTTACTCCCACCATTACTCACTATGAACTGGGCCGGAAAGTGCTGGAAGCGGGGCGGGACCTTTTTGTCGAAAAACCGCTGACCTCCCACCTGGACGAGGGGCAAAGTTTAATCGAGTTGGCTGAGAAAACGAACCGTTTGCTTTTTATCGGCCACATCGAGCGGTTCAATCCGGCTTTTGAAAAATTGCTCTCTTTTTCGCCTAAGCCGCTTTTCGTCGAAGTTCATCGTCTGGCTTCTTTTTCTCCCCGCAACCTGGATGTGGACGTGGTTTTAGATTTAATGATTCACGATTTAGATCTGTTGTTAAAGTTGGTGCCGAGCAAACCGGTGGAAGTGCGCGCTTCCTTGGCTCCGGTTTTGTCGGCTCAACCGGACATTGCCAACGCCAGAATTGCTTTTGAAAATGGTTGTGTGGCCAATCTGACCGCCAGCCGGATTTCGGTGGCCAAAATGCGCAAGTTCAGGATTTTTCAAAAGGAAGCTTACTTTTCGCTCGACTTGCTGGAGAAAAACGTGGAAGCTTACGCGCTTTTGCCCAATTCATCTGCCATACCATCCGAGGAGCTGGTTCGACTTCCTCTTTCTTTTGGTGAACGCGCCATTGGTATGACCCAGTTTCAATCGTCAGAGGTGGATATGCTCACCGCCGAGCTTTCCGAATTTGTGGCCGCCTGCCAGAAGAAAGTTGTGCCGAGAGTGACTCCCGCGGAAGCATTGGAAGCTCTGCGCTTGGCGCACAAAATTTCCAAGGCCGGTCTGAACTCTTTGGCTGTTTTACAGAATGCCTGAAATTTTCATCTCCGCCGGCGAGGCTTCCGGCGATCTTCTAGCCGGAGCTTTGGCAGCGGACATGAAAAAAATCCGCCCCGACTTAAATTTTTTCGGTCTGGGCGGCCCTGCGCTTCGTTCAGTAGGCACCGAAACCCTTTATGATATCAATAACTTAGGAGTGGTTGGCTTTTGGGAAGTCGCCAAAAAAATCGGCTTTTTTCACCAAGTATTCTCCAGAATAAAAGAAGAACTGCAAAAAAGAAAACCGGCGATGGTTTTGCTTGTTGACTATCCGGGGATGAACTTGAGAATTGCCAAATTGGCAAAATCGATGGGAATTAAGGTCGGTTACTTCGTTTCTCCCCAATTTTGGGCCTGGAAGGAAAAACGCATCGAGGCCGTGAAGCGATACGTGGATAAGATGGCGGTGATTTTCCCGTTTGAGGTTGAGTTCTATCAGAAACACGGCATCGAAGCCGAATTTTTCGGCCATCCAATTCTCGATTTGGTGAAACCGGAAATGCCAAGGGAGGAATTCTTTCGCCGGTACGGTTTGGATAACAGGCTTCCCTTGGTTTCCTTTTTTCCTGGTTCACGAAAACAGCAATTAGAAAAGCATCTGCCTTTGGTTTTTCAAACCTTAGCTCGCTTAAAATCAGATGGCCTTCGATTTCAAGCCTGCTGGGGCTTGGCTCCCGGTATTTCTAAGGAGCGGGCGGAGGAGGTATTAACAGGAACCGGTGATTTGAAAATCAGAATAATTGAAGGCGAACGGTACAGTTTAATGGCGGCTTCCAGTTTTGCGCTTTCTTCTGTCGGAACGGTGACCTTAGAACTTGCCTTGTTGCAAACTCCTTTTTTAATTTTTTACAAAACCTCGCCGCTCACCTATTTTCTGGCCCAACGCTGGATCAAGCTCCCTTATGTGGGGTTGGTCAATCTTGTGGCGGGTGAAAAAATTGTTTCGGAGTTTTTGCAAAGCGCGGCCCGCCCCGAAAAACTGGCCGAAACGGCCTATTTTCACCTGAAGGAGCCGCTTTTGTCCGGCCGCCTGAAAGAAAAACTGGGAAAAGTTCGCCAAAAACTCGGGCAGCCGGGGGGGTTGCCCAAAATTGCCGCCTCTTTTTGCGAACTTGTCTAAATAACTTCTTTTGTTTTTCTTCCCGCCGTGCTACTCTTTTTATATCGCGTCGGTTTCTGGCTTCTTTCCCCCTTTTTCCTCTTCTGGATTTTTGCCGAATCGCTGGTGGAAGGAAGAAAAGCCTGGCAGCGGCTGGGTTTTGGGCTTCCTCAAAGCCAAGGGAAAAAAAGAATTTGGCTGCACGCCTCTTCGGTGGGAGAAGTGAATGTCCTCACCTTACTCTTACCTCACTTGCAGAAAGCATTTCCGGGAAAAGAAATCATAATTTCTGTTTTCACCACCGCCGGCTACAATAGAGCCTCCATTCTTTTTCAGTCAAATAAAGAGGATACCAAAATCTTTTATCTGCCGCTTGACTTTTGGGGGTTGATGGAGCGTGTCTTTCGCCGGCTAACTCCGTCGGTTTTAATCATAACCGAAACGGAGTTATGGCCAGAACTTTTGGCTACCGCTGCAAAAAAGAATGTTCCCGTCTTTTTGGCCAATGGCACGCTTTCGGCCAAAAGCGCCAAACGCTATCGTGCGCTGCGTGGCGTTTTCCGTTCCGGCTTTTTTGCCTTTCACAAATTGCTGGTTCAGACCGGGCAAGATAGAACTTTTTTCTCCAACCTCGCCATTCCCGAAGAAAAAATTGAAATAGTAGGCCAGACTAAATATGACCTGCTTTGGGCAACCGATGAAGTTGAGCCGCTTGCCGAGCTTAAAGACTTTTTTTACTGGGTTGCCGGCTCCACCCGCCCCGGCGAGGAGGAAAAAATTTTAGCCGCTCATCGGCTGCTTATTCAAAAATTTCCTAATCTCAAGCTTCTTTTAGCTCCCCGTCACCTTGAGCGATTAACAGAAATCGAAAGCTTAATCCAAGCCGCAGGTTTTGTTTCCAAAAGGATAAGCGCCAGGCCGGATTGTCAAATTCCCATTCTGACATTGGATAAAATGGGGGTTTTGCTTCAGGCCTATGCCGGTGCTCAAGTTGCCTTTGTGGGAGGAACTTTAGTTTCCGTGGGTGGACATAATTTGCTTGAGCCCCTCTCAGTCGGCACGCCTGTAATTTTTGGGCCATCCGTGGAAAATGTAAAAGAAGCTGCCAACCAATTGGTTCAAACCGACATCGCCCGGCAGGTTTTAACACCTGAGGAGCTGGCAACTGCGGTTTCCTTGTTCTTGGAGAAAAAGGCCACCCGGGAGGAAGTTACAAGAATTGCGCAGGAGGCTTTCGCTTCGTTGGGGGGGGTATCCCAAAAAACAGCTGCTATCATTAAACTGGAAGTGGGAGATTTTTGATTCCAGCCGCCGGACGATAAGCCAAACATTCCCAATGCCAAATCTTTTTCCCAACTCGCTCTGGCTTCCCTTTTCCTGGATTTTTCGTTTGGGTTTGGCGGTAAGAAATTTTTTGTATGCGCGGAGGCTAATTCCCATTTACATTCCATCCGTTCCCGTTATCTCCGTTGGAGGCTTAGAAATCGGCGGGAGCGGCAAAACGCCGATCTTGATGAAGTTGGTTAGATATTTTCAAAATAAGGACATCAGAGTGGTTGTCGTTTCAAGCGGGTACAAAAGCAAAGGGAAGGGAATTAGTAAAATAGAGTCAAACCAAACCGGATGGGAAGAGGTCGGAGACGAAGCATTTCTCGTCTGGCAAAAAACCCACGTGCCGGTGGTGGTGGGCAAAAAGTGGAAGGCCGCACAATGGGCGATCGAGCACCTCAAACCCGACCTGATCTTTGCGGACGACGCCTTCCAACACCAGAGCTTAGCCAGGACAGTGGATATTGTGGTGACTTCAGAATGGGAATCGCTGCAACAAGAAAAAATATTTCCTGCAGGATGCCTGCGCGAGCCCATCAAAAACGTGAGTCGAGCTCACCTCTGGCTATTGCGTCAGAGCAAAAATCCCAAAGTCCCATATGCCGTCCCGGCTTTTTCCTTTTCGTACGAGCTTACCCGTGCTCGGATGTGGCCCGACCGGCGGGATTTGGAACTGGAACAATTGAAAAAGAAAAAGCTGTTTCTTTTCGCCGGATTGGGAAAACCGCAAAACTTCGCCAAATCAGCACGGCGATGGGGATTACAAGTTATTGGAAATTATTTCGTTCCCGACCACCATCCCTATCTGCAGTCGGAAGTTGATTGGTTGGTAGGAGAAAGTCGCAACAGGGAGGCCGATTTTCTGGCCACAACCGAAAAGGATGCCGTGCGCCTGCAGGGATTGAACCTTCCGGACTTTTCTCTTGTGGTTTTAGAAATCGAATGCCGTATCGAAGGAGAAGAACTTTTTTACCGCATGTTGGAGGATAAGCTTTTTGGGCGCACATTCGTTTGATTTCCTGGTTCTCGGCTCCGGCGTGGCGGGGCTCTCTTTTGCCCTCAAAGTGGCTTCGGATGGAAAAGTGGCGGTAATCACCAAAAAAAAGCGCAGTGAATCCAACACCAACTATGCCCAGGGAGGAATTGCCGCCGTTTTCGCTTCCGGCGACTCATTTGAAAAGCACATTCAGGATACCTTAACCGCCGGCGCCGGGTTGTGCAAAGAAGAAGTGGTACGCAAGATTGTCGAATCCGGGCCAGCCCTAATCCAAGAATTGGCTCATTGGGGAGTTCGCTTCTCCTCCGCTGAAGGAAGATTTGAATTGGGGCGCGAAGGCGGGCACTCCCAGAAGCGCGTCGTTCACGCGGGGGATTTTACGGGGAGAGAGCTCGAGCGAGCGCTGGTTGAAAAAGTTAAGGCGGAAAAAAACATTACCGTTTTCGAAAATCACTTCGCTTTTGAATTGTTGAAAACCGATGGCCGGGTTTGGGGAATCTATGCGCTGAATTGCGAAAACAACCAGGTCGATACTTTTCTTGCGCCCATCACCATGCTGGCGACGGGCGGCTGCGGGCGGCTTTGGAAACATACTACCAATCCCCTTATTGCCACCGGTGACGGGCTGGCGCTGGCTTACGGCGTCGGTGCAATTTTAGCCAATTTGGAGTTTATGCAATTTCACCCTACCGCTTTTTACAGGGCCGGTGATTCTCCTTTTCTAATTTCGGAGGCGGTGCGGGGAGAAGGGGGATTACTCCGCGCACGGGGGGGAAGCCGTTTTATGGAGACGACCCATCCGCTCAAAGAACTTGCCCCGCGTGACATTGTCGCCCGCGCCATTGATAAAGTTTTGAAAGAGACCGGCGATGAATGCGTTTTCCTCGACCTCACGCACCTGAAAACCGATTTCATTGCCAAGCGCTTCCCCCAGATTTTCGAATTCTGCCGCCAAAAAAATCTGGATTTAAACAAGGATTGGATTCCGGTCGTGCCGGCCGCACATTATATGTGTGGGGGAGTGGTCACGGACGTTTACGGCCGGACCAATCTGCCGGGGCTTTATGCCGGCGGCGAAGTGGCCTGTACCGGTATGCATGGTGCCAACCGGCTGGCTTCCAATTCCCTATTGGAAGCTCTGGCGGTGGCCGAATTCGCCTCAAAAGCAGTTAGAGAAGAGCAAAAACCGAGTTCCCGGCCCGATTTCCCTCCTTACACCCATCCGGCTCAAAAACCGACGACTGAAAAAGTTGTTCTGGCCCAGGAACGGGAAGAAATCGGAAGTGCGATGTGGGACTATGTAGGGATTGCGCGCACCAACGAGCGATTGGAATTAGCCGAGCAACGATTGGAAGCGGTTGCCGAAGGGGTAAAAAAGTTTTATTATTGCCATCCGTTGAGTTACGACTCGATTGAATTGTTTAACATAGCTTTAGTTTCCCGCTTGGTGGTCTGGTCGGCCCAACAGCGCAAAGAATCGCGCGGGCTGCATTACAACCTCGATTTCCCGCAAACGGATGCCAGAGGTTGGCCGCTGGATACTATAATTCCCCCGGGTCTTTTTTAATGACACATCAAAAAATTGTGATTTTAGACTTCGGTTCCCAATACACCCAATTGATTGCCCGACGGGTGCGGGAGACGAAAGTCTTCTGTGAAATTTATCCTTTTGACACGTCGTTTGATGTGCTGACGGCGCCGGAGGTGATTGGAATCGTTCTTTCCGGCGGTCCCTCTTCGGTTTTGGATATTAACGCTCCAACCGTCCCGAAAGAAATTTTTGCTTTGGGAAAACCGGTCTTGGGGGTCTGCTACGGCTTGCAATTGATGGCCTATCTTTTAGGCGGAAAAGTCATACGCTCAACCCATCGGGAATACGGTCCGGCTGAATTTAAGCTGGTTAAATCGAATTTGTTATTAAAAGGAGTCAAAGCCCACTCCCGGGTCTGGATGAGCCACGGCGACACGGTTAAAAAAATGCCCAAAGATTTTATGTTAAACGGCCGAACCCGCTCGGTCAAAATTTCCGCCTTTGCCAACCAGGCCAAAAAACTTTTTGGTTTGCAGTTCCATCCGGAGGTGATGCATACCGAAGAGGGTCGAAAAATTCTGTCCAATTTTCTTTCGATTTGCGGCGCCCGTGGGGATTGGAGTATGGCTTCTTTCATAAAAACTGAAATGGAGGCCATCCGCCAAAAGGTGGGCTCATCTAGGGTGCTTTGCGCCGTCTCCGGCGGAGTTGATTCCACCGTTGCCGCCGTTTTGGTGCATAAAGCTATTGGGGACAAACTGCATTGTGTTTTTGTTGATCACGGGCTTCTGCGCCTGAATGAAGCCGAAGAAGTGAAGAAGTTGCTCCCGCGTTTCAAAATATCGTTCACAGGGGTCGATGCGCGACGTCTTTTTCTTGAAAAATTGCGCGGTATATCCGACCCCGAAGAAAAGCGCAAAACCATTGGGCATACTTTTATCGAAGTGTTCGAAAAAGAGGCTCAAAAGAAAGGGCCGTTCGAGTTTTTGGCCCAGGGGACTTTATACCCCGATTGGATTGAAAGCCGCTCCTTCAAAGGTCCCTCGGCCACAATCAAGACCCACCACAATGTGGGCGGTTTGCCGGAAAATCTGCGATTTAAGCTGATTGAGCCGTTAAAAGAGCTGTTCAAAGATGAAGTGCGCAAACTGGGCTTGGCGCTAAAAATTCCAAAGGAAAATCTTTTTCGCCACCCCTTCCCCGGTCCCGGTTTGGCGGTGCGTATCATCGGCGAAGTTTACGAAGAGCGGATTTTCAAACTGCAGAAAGCGGACGCCATTTTCATCGAAGAAATGAAAAAGTGGAAGCTGTACGGCCAAAGCTGGCAGGCCTTCGCCGTTTTGCTGCCGGTCTCAACGGTTGGTGTAATGGGGGATGAGCGGACCTATGAGAACGTAATTGCCCTGCGGGCGGTGGACTCCACGGACGGGATGACGGCGGATTGGTCGCGCCTGCCGGAAGATTTTTTGGCGCACGTTTCCAACCGAATCGTCAACGAAGTCAAAGGAATCAACCGGGTGGTTTATGATATTTCCTCCAAACCACCTGCCACGATTGAGTGGGAATGATATGCGGAAGTTTATCGACTTATCCGGACGAGTGGCCATCGTCACCGGCGGCTCGCGGGGCATCGGCCGGGCAACGGCGGTATTTTTTGCCAGAGCCGGAGCCGATGTTGCCTTCAATTACCTAAAAGATGAAAAAGCGGCTGCCCAAACCGTGCAGGAAATTGAGTGGGAAGGGCAAAGGGGGTTGGCTGTCTGTGCGGATGTTTCTAAGTTCGAAGCAGTAAAAAAGCTGGTTGAAACCACGGTTAAAAAACTCGGCCGGGTTGATATTTTAGTCACCAACGCCGGCATCTGGGAAGGGGCGGCCATCGAAAAAATGACGCCGGAGAAACTGGCCAAAACCGTGGAAACCAACCTCTACGGCACTTTTTACGCCATAACTCTTTGCGTCCCTTATATGAAAAGGCAGAAATCGGGCAACATTATAACCGTTTCCTCGACTGCGGGGCAAAGGGGAGAGGCTTTTCACTCTCATTATGCCGCTACCAAAGGGGCCGTTATCAGTTTGACCAAGTCGTTGGCGCCCGAGCTGGCGCCTTTCAACATTCGGGTCAATTGCGTAGCTCCCGGCTGGGTGGATACCGATATGAGCCATTCCGCTCTGATTGGCAAAGAGCGCAGGGAAATTCTTTCCACAATTCCCTTAGGCCGGGCAGCAACGGCGGAAGAGATAGCCGGTGCCATCCTTTTTTTGGCCTCCGGCCTTTCCACTTTTATTACCGGGGAGATTTTGAACGTTAACGGCGGGGCGGTATTAATAGGTTGAGCCAAACTTTTTTGGAAACCGGTCACCATTTGGCTTGACAGCCCTTTTGTTTTAGCTTAATTTTGCGGCTCGTTGATGGAAAAGAATCGCTTTTCTGGAGGCGGGCTAAATTCACTTCCCTGCAAAAATTTCTGTCTGGAGGCTCTATGAGCAAGAAGTCTGGTTTGAGAACTTTTACTGGCCGCGCGTTTTTGGCCTATTTTGCGGTCGTATCGATTCTAACATTATATCCGTCCCACCCGGCTTTGGCACAGGGCAACACCCTGGAGCAGGCGCAGAATGCTTATTTTGACGCCAAGTTTGACGATTGTGTCGCCATTCTTTCTCCCTTGGTTACCGCCGGTGACTTGAGGGATATCCAATTGGACACGGCGCTAAGTTATTTGGGAGCGGCTTACCAGCAAAAAGGGGATGTGGCCAAGGCCAAAGAGGCCTTTCGCGACCTGGTAATTTTTGACAACAATGCCCAGATTGACGAGCGCTTTTTCCCAGCCGATGCCGTCGCCTTGTTTCAGGAAGCCAAGCGAGACTATCTGGCCGGGTTGGACAAAGTCGGCTTTTTCAAAATCAGCGGCTTGGCATCGGACGCTTTGGTTTTGATTGACGGCAAACGCCGCCGCAATACGGAAGATCCTATTAAGGTGGCGGTGGGTAAACATCGTTTGGAATTTCGCAAAACCGGCCAGACTCCCTTTGTCAAGGAAGCGGAAGTGAAGCGGGAAGGGGAAACGATTGAGCTAAGAATCGAAGAAAAGGATTGGCAGGGAGCGGTTTTAGCTCTGGGCGCCCTTATTATGGTTTTGGAGCCTTTGGATGCTTTGGTGGAAATCGACGGCCGCTCGGTCACCTTGGTCGAAGGAAAAACCGAGCTGGTGCCAGGAAAACATACCTATCGCGTGTCGAGGGAAGGCTATTCGGAAAAAACAGGGGGTTTTGAAATCAAAACCGGTAAAACTACTACCGTTTCGGCCAAGTTGAAAGCGGGCCCACTCGCTGCTCCGGCAGTTTCTTCTGGTGAAGAAAAGAAAGGTTCATCCAAAAAATGGCTCTTTATCGGCGGCGGCGCTGCCGTGGTCGCACTGGTGGTGGCCGTAGCCGCCGGCGGCGGTGGTGACGGTGGTGTTGAACCAGCTACCCCTTTGCCTCTTCCGCCGCTACCCCCTCCATCCAAACCGACTCCGGGAGGAAGGAGATAGGATGGAAAAGCTATTAAAAAGGAAGGAAAATGTGAAAAACTTTAACTTCAACTTACAAGGAGGAGATATGCGGAAGCTAGTATTTGGCACCATTCTTTTCGTTTTTGTTTTGATGTCCGCCGGTTTGATTATGGCGCAGGCCAACTTCGTCCCATACGAAGGGCGGCTGACCACACCCACCGGCACCCGCTTGGTCGATGATACGGCGACTATGGAGTTTTCCATTTACGATGCTCTAAGTGCGGGGACTTTGCTATGGGGGCCGGAACTCCACCCGGCCGTCAGGTTGGATAACGGTGTTTTCAACATTCAGCTGGGAAGCATAATTGGCTCTCCGGCGGTTTTCTTTACCGGTTCTCCCCTCTTTTTGGAAATTAAGGTGCGGGAGAGCGAAGTTTTAACCCCCCGCCAGGCGATTTCCAGCGTGCCGTATGCCATTCACACTCTAAATGGCCCAGGGATTGCACAAGACAGAAACGGATCATTGTTTGCCATCACCAGCACGATTGATATGGCCGATTTGGCCGTCGTCACCATTACTATTCCCAGTGATGGATACATCTTTGTAGAGGGGAGGGCCATGGTAAGATTTTCTGGCACTTTAACAGCCAACTATCTTGCCGCACAAATCGACGAAACTCCGGGGGGGCCTGCGATTGGGGGCAGATTTTCACTGGTGGGTATGGCATCACCGCCAAATGCTAGTCTCATATTTCACGAGGTCACGGCGCAACAAACTTACTTTAAAACCGCCGGTACCTACGCTTTCCGGCTTGAAGCTATACGTTTTATCCCTTCGGACGGGTCAGGAAGCCGAGACATTTTCTATCCAGTAGTTACGGCCATATTTCTGCCAGTCGCATACGGACCGGTCACTACAGTGGTTTCCTCTGCCCAGGTGCCTGGATTCAAAAGTTCACGTGCATTACCAGGAGAAGATGTCACGCTTTCTGGCCAAGTGACCATGGAACCGTCTCATCAGGTTGACCTTCGTGAACTGGAACTGATTAAGCAAACAGAGAAGGCAAAGGATGATAATTAAAGGTCCTCTCGAACCCGGGATAGACTTGAATCCTTATTCGATGTTTTGCTCTAATACCAACTAAAATGAGGAGCAAACTTATGATGAGAAAACTTAAAACGGCTACGGGATTAGCCTGCTTACTGTTGCTGCCAACGATTCCCAATCTCTTCGCTCAAACCAGCGCCAGCTTTGCCATCAAAGGCAGTGCTTTCGTGAACAGCGGGGGACCAAGCAGTTCCCCCAATTTTGCCCTTCAGAGCGCTATGGGACAGGGGGGTATTTTGGGAACTTCGAGCAGCCCAACCTATGCTGTCGGGGCCGGTTTTTTACGAACCTTTCCCCGTTTTCCCAGCATAAACCGGCTGGCCATCCCAACACCTTCACAAAATACCGCCGCACTGATTCGGGCGCTCATCACCGATCCGCAACGGATGACACTGGCCGCCACCCTTTTTTACCGCAAGAAAGGAGAGACCCCTTACTCGGCTTTGACGATGGCCCAATCGGTCGTTGGCGATACCTTTCGCATAAGCATACCTTCCGGTAACGTAACTATGCAGGGATTGGAATTTTACGTTCAGGCCACGAACGGTTTTGCGCCGGAAACGTCGCCATTTGAGGGAGCCGACAATGCGGCCGATTTGAGGGTTTCCGTTGTTGACACCGCTTCAGCTACCCCGGATGGAGTATATCAGATAGTTTCGTTTCCGTTCGATGTTCAGCCGGGGAGCCCTGCCAATCAAATCGCCGCCGATGATTTCAGCTTGACCGATCCCAAGGTGGCCCGGCTATTCTGGTGGGATCCGACTTTGAAGGATGCCACCTTAACCGGGTATAAAGAATTTCCCAACACTCCCGATTTTGTTCCCGGGCGGTCGATGTTTTTGGCCACCCGCGGGTTGAGAGTTTATGACGGGTCAGGTTTTTCCACTCTTCAGGACACGACCATCTATAGACAGCTACCCGGACCGGCGGGAGATACAATCGGAATCGATTACGTTAAATTAGTCATAGATTCCGGTTGGAATATGATTGCCACTCCGGTCAGCTTTACTGTGCACATTGATTCGGTGGACGTTCTAGTAGAGGGCAACCCGACCCTGTACGAACAAGGGGATACCGAGCGCATCAGTCGAATTGGAAGTAAAGCATTACGAAGGTTAGTCCCTTCAGGACCCGACCAATATGGATACCTTCCCGATTCCCTCTTAAAGCCGTGGAGAGGGTATTTCCTAAATAATATGAAGAAGGAAAGGGTCACCCTGCTTTTCCCAATCCAAAACGATGGACTCCCCTCCACCGTTTCAGAATCCCCAAAAGATTATGGTCTGTCTCTGGATTGGAAAATCAGCATAACCGCCAAAAGTGAAAGCCGGGCAACGTTTCCGACCATTCTTGGTAGTGCTAAAGAGGCCAAAAAAGACGTTGACGGGATGGACTTGGAAGTACCTCCAACGCTTCCGGGAGAACTGCGGGTCGTTTTCCGCCACGGCAAGGAATTTGGCGCTGCCGGAGATTACGTCTCCGATATCCGTCCCCCGCTGGGCAACGAGGGCGAAACGTGGGATTTTTCGGTTCAGCCCGGACAAACACGTGCCATTGAACTGAATTTTGACGGGCTGGCGGAAGTGCCCTCGGATTATGACGTAATTTTGACCGATAAAGAAGGCCATACCAGTCAGAATCTGCGGATTGAACCGGTTTACCGCTTCATCGCTTCTGTCGAGCGGCATTTCACTTTGTCGGTAATGCCGAAAAGTTCGGCTGGTACCGCTTTGATGCCGACCCGCTACGAACTGTATCAGAACCTCCCCAATCCGTTTAATCCTAAAACGCTGATTAAGTATGATTTGCCCGAAGCGGCTGATGTCCGGCTGGAGGTGTTTAACATTTTGGGGCAGAAAGTGGCAACCCCGGTTAATCAATATGAGACGGCCGGTCCAAAGTCCGTGCTTTGGGATGGAACCGATGAAAACGGTGCCGGGGTAGCTTCGGGAATTTACTTTTACAAACTTTCGACAAAAGAGTTTTCTGCTGCCAAGAGAATGCTTTTCTTGAAGTAGAAGGGGAAATCGGAATTAACAAAGCGCTCGCCTCTGGCGAGCGCTTTTTGTTTCCGTTAGAATTGCCGCTGTTGCATAATTTGCCGTGATTCCGTAAATTTTATTTACCTTCTTATAGCCGAGGGGGCTAAAGGAGGGGGGTCGCCTTAGGAATTTGGAGTAAATATGAAAGTTCAAAAACCGAGAGGGTTTTGGTTTATCTTAATTACGGGAATATTTTCAATAATCCCATCGGTTGCTTTCTGTTTTGGTGATACGGTAAAAGTTTCTTCCGGAATATATCCGCGCAACAAGACCATACTTATTACGATTTCAATTTCCAATTCGGACACGCTGCAGGCTGTTTCCCTGCCGTTCATAATTCGTTCGGCAACCGGTGAGGCTTGGGGTAGAGTCATTGCTCCGTATGATTCTTCTGTCCGCTTTATCGGTCCGATTACCACACAAGACACTTTAGGGAATAGGCGCATCAATACGGAGGGCGTGGACGAGGTGAGCGAGGATTCGATTTTGATAGGAATCTTGACCGCTTTGCCTCCCGAGGATTGGCTTTTGCCCGGTCCTATGCGTCCAATTTTGACTCTCTCTCTGCACACTGATTTTCCATACGGCACTTTCGAAATCGACAGCGGAAAAATTTTGGACAGCCGATTATTTTTTGTAAATGCTCAAATTCAAAAGATATTCCCAGCTTTTATAAAAGGGATGGAAACGGTTCAAGCGTTAAAGGGGGATTTGAATGGAGACGGGGAGCTTACCGCCGCCGATATTGTTCTAATTCTTAATCTCGTTTTTCTGGGCATATTGCCGCCGGAGGATCCAGCCCTGGCGGATATGAACTGCGACCAGCAGCTTAGCCCACCCGACGTGGTAATTTTGCTCAACCTGGTTTTTTTGGGCGTTCCACCGCCCTGCTGATTTTATGATTCGTTGACGTCAAAACCTTCGAATAGTATTCTTGTCCGGTGAATAAATTCGTGAAACCTTTTCTTTTTCTTCTTTTCCCTTTACAGGGGGCGTTTTCACAGCCGCCATATCCCGCTGATTCCATTCTTTCTTTGCCCGAAGTAGAAGCTTTAGTGAATCCAAAAGTGGAAGTAGTTGAAGGGAAACCGGCCAAGCCATTGGACAAAAAAGAGCAGGAATTGGTCAAATTTTTGGATGGCCAGAAAGAGGAAATGGTTGCTCTTTTGAAGGAAGTCGTAGAAATCAATTCCGGAAGTCGGAATGCACCGGGCATTGATAGCGTCGGAAGGATTCTGTCCGCTCGGTTGCAAAAACTTGGGTTCAAGAAAGAATTCGTTCCGGCCAAGGCCGAGACCCTTGAAGTCGCTGGCGAAAAGAAAATCCGCACTTCCGGCCCGCATCGAATTTTGCGCAAAGCCGGAAAGGGGAAAAAGGTGTTGTTGATGGGACATCTGGATACGGTCTTTGAGCCGGCAAGTGACTTTTTAAAATTCTCACGATTTTCAGAAACCTCCCGCGACTCCACCGTTGGTCCCGGCGTGGCGGATATGAAGGGTGGGTTGGTGGTCATTGTTTTCACATTGGAAGCCTTGAACCAAACCGGGCTTTTGAAGGATAAAGACATAACCGTCTTTTTCAACGGCGACGAGGAAACCGGCTCGAAAACTTCCAAGCACAGAATTTTTGAAGAGGCAAAGAGAGCTGATTATTGCCTGAATTTTGAGGAAGGGCGTGATGTTCCCTACGGCGGAATCGTGGTGGCGCGCAAAGGAACGGCCAGTTCAACCATAACCTGCCACGGCCGGGCGGCCCACGCCGGCAATCAGCATTATTTAGGAATAAATGCCTTGGTAGAACTTTCTCAAAAGCTTCTGGAGTTAAGCAAACTTTCCGATTACAAGCGCGGCATTACGGTCAGCCCTGGAGTCATTGACTTGGGGCCATTTGCAAAGTCCAACCGTGTGCCTGACTTTGCCCGTGCTGAAGTCGATTTTCGCTATTTGGACCCGGCAGATACCAGTTATTTGCGTTCAAAAGTCGAAGAAATCTGCCAAAAGGTTTATTTGCGCAATCCCTGGACGGGGGAAGCTGCTCGAATGGAACTGGATTTCGAATTCAACTTTCCGCCGATGCGCCCGGATACCGCCCGCTACCGCTGGGCGGGAGAAGTTTTGGCCCTGGCGCGTCTTTTAGGAGTTCCAGCCGGTGTTAAAGGTTCAGCCGGAGGAGCGGATGCTTCCATCGCTGCTTTGGCCGGTTGCCTAACTTTGGACGCTTTGGGCCCCATCGGCGGGGCCAGCCATACGACGGACGAATGGGTACATTTGAATACTCTTTCTGGTCGCGCCAAGCTGACGGCTTTGATTCTTTCTCGAATTTGGAATCAAGAATAGAAAATTTTAAGGGCACAATATATTGTGCCTCTACACGTTTTTTTTCCGCCTGAACCACCCAAATAACCGGCTTTCTTTTTTTGCGGATTTTTCTTTCTCCACCGCCTCCCGGTCAAACCGCTCAATCCGCACCAAAAGTTCCTCCACGTTGCGGCGGTCTTCCATCATTATACGGATATCGTCGTATTCGGCGATGTTGAAGACTGCTTTGACCATCGGCTCGAAGAAAACCATCGTCTGGCTGCCGATATAGGAAAGCGGCTTGGCCGTTTCCAAAAACATAATCGCCGGCACGGTCATCCGGTAGCTCACCACCTTTTGTGCCAGCTTGTCCAAAAGCTCCGACTGCTTTTCGGTCAGCTGGGGTTTTTCTCCTTCAGGGTGGAGAGCGAAGGCGTCTTTAAGAGACATTGGCTCCTCGTTTGGCTAAGGCATTTAGTATGAATCGGTCGACTTCGGCTTTATTTCCGTCATAGCGCACAAAAACTCCCCGATAATGTTCCAAGAAACCTTTGCGGGGAAAAGGAGAAAGAAAGATACCGTTGTTTTCCGGAAGAACGCGGGCAAAACCTCCCCACTTTTTAACCTGTTTGGTACCCAAAAATTCCACTGTTAATGCCTCTTCCGTTAAGGTGTAGGTGGTAGGGAAAAAGAAAACTCCCAATGAGACAGTTAAAATTAGCATTGAAAGAAAAGCAAATATAGCCAATTGGCTGTACCACCAGACGAAAAGTCCGAACAGCAATATAACTATCATTGTTAGCGTCGTTTGGGCCTTATTTCTGGAAGCCGGATGGTAGCGCCAGGAAAGCATAAAAAAAGATTACTGCGGCTCGGTGCGGTACCGTTCTTCCCTGACCTCTTTCAATGCTTTCAGAAAATCATCGGGCGAGATGATTTTTTTATCAATCAGGACCTTGACCAACGCTTCCTGTGCCATATTGACGGAAAGAGCCAGTTCCTCATAAGAAACTTCGCGAATCTGGTCGCCGATCACCAGTTTGATGGCGGGCTTTTTCTTCTCATCCGCCATTGCCGGCGCCCTTCTTTAATGCCTCGTTCAAACTTCCGGTCCGATAGCCAACCAAATCTAAGGTGACATAGAGAAAGCCAATTTCTCGCAATCGATTTTGAATAAGGGAACGTAAGTCAAAATCGGAAAATCGACTCCATTCTTCCGGTTCGACTTCAATGCGTGCGATTTTTTCATGGTGGCGGACGCGAACTTGCCGGAAGCCGAGTTCGTGCAAAAACTTTTCCGCCAGTGCTACTTGGGTGAGTTTCTCAACGGTAACTTCCTGCCCATAAGGAATCCGGGAAGACAAACAGGCCATCTGCGGTTTATCCCAAAAGCTTAAATTATGCGCCTTAGCAATTTCACGTATCTCCGGTTTGGTAAGCCCGGCTTCTAAAAGCGGGCTTTTGATGCTCCACTGTTCTCCCGCTTTTCGGCCAGGGCGAAAATCACCGACATCGGAGGCGTTAAAGCCGTCCAAGATGTAGGGTATCGAATGTTTTTTTGCCAGCTCGGTGAGCTTTGAATACAGTTCGTCTTTGCAGAAAAAACAGCGGGAAGGCTGGTTGGCGCGGTATCCTTCGATTTCCAGCTCTTTGGTTTCAATAACCCAGTGATTTTCTATGCCGAAATTTTGGGCCAGCTCTTTGGCTTCCTGCAATTCCTCCGATGCCAAGCTGGCGGACTGGGCGGTTACGGCAAAAACATCGTTTTTGGGCAAAACCTGTGAGGCCGTCCATAATACAAAAGCGGAATCCACCCCGCCGGAAAAGGCAACCAACACTCGCCGGCAGCTTTGCAGATTTTCTTTAAGTGCATCGAACTTTACGGCCGTATTCATCGATAAAAGATAATACATCGAAAAGCCAAAAGACAGCCTTATTGGTCGCCTAAGGGGCAATTCAATTGACTTCCCCTGCGGCATTCTCGATATTTTGAGCGTGTGTCCAGGTTTAAAATGGTAATCGAGTATGATGGAACGGACTTTGCCGGCTGGCAGCTGCAGGCGGCGGGCCGAACCATTCAGGGTGAAATCGAGGCGGCCTTGCAAACCATACTTAAAGAGCGTATCCGCATAACGGGAGCCGGACGCACCGACGCCGGAGTGCATGCCGAAGGGCAAGTGGCACACTTTGACGCTTTTAATATTCCCGGTGGAATTAACTGGCACAAAGCTCTCAATACCGTTTTGCCCAAAGACGTGGTGGTGCGGGAAGTCTCCGAAGCGTCCGCTGACTTTAACGCCCGTCATTCCGCCAAAAGCCGGTCTTACCAATACCGGATTCATCTCGGCAATACCGCTTTGGAACGTTGGTACTGCTGGCCGGTTTATTTTGAACTCGATTTTGGTCTGCTAAATGAATGCTCCAAATTGCTTTCCGGCCGGCACGGTTTTTCTGCTTTCTGTTCGGACGAGGAACGGGACCAGCGTGAATCGATAGTTTTCGAAGCCGGCTGGAAAAAAGAAGGAAATTTTCTTTACTTCGACATTACGGCCAATCGTTTTTTGCGGGGAATGGTGCGGATGCTGGTCGGCAGTATGGTGGAAGTGGCCCGCGGCTTTATGCCGCCGGATGCTTTCAGGGAACTTTTGCACAATCCAATGGATAAAAAAGGAGGCCCGCCGGCTCCACCTTCCGGGCTTTTTTTAACTCGGGTAGAGTATTAACTTGGTTCTAAAGGAGAAAATATGAAACTGTTTTTGGATACAGCCAACATTGAAGAAATCAAAGTCATAAATGACCTCGGTGTTTTGGACGGAGTTACCACCAACCCTTCACTTGTGGCCAAGGAGAAAACCGACTTTCGCGAGATTTTGAAGGAAATCTGTGCAATGGTCAAAGGGCCGGTTTCCGCTGAGGTGGTCGCCACCGAGTACGAGGGGATGATAAAGGAAGGTACCGAACTGGCCAAGCTGGCCGACAACATTGTGGTCAAAGTTCCGTTGATTAAGGAAGGAGTTAAAGCGGTCGGCAAATTCAGTTCGCTGGGCATTAAGACTAATGTGACTTTGATTTTCTCACCTCTGCAGGCACTTTTGGCTGCCAAGGCCGGCGCCGCCTACGTTTCCCCCTTCATAGGGCGGCTGGATGACGTTTCGCACGAAGGGATGCAGCTGGTGGAAGAGATTATAATCATTTTCGACCAGTATGAATTCAAGACCGAAGTTTTAGTCGCCTCCGTGCGTCACCCTTTGCACCTGGTCGATGCCGCGCTGCTTGGAGCGGACGTGGCCACGATGCCTTTCAAAGTTTTTGACCAGATTTTCCGCCACCCTTTGACCGACGTCGGTTTAAAGACCTTTTTGTCCGACTGGGAAAAAGGCAAAAAGCAGATTTAAAATGGCCAAGGATGGCTGGCCTTTCGTTCTGCCGTTTGCGGCGCTGGCAATTCTCACGTTGCTGGCCGCTTTTCGAGGGGGTCAGCTCTGGCTGTGGATTTTAGGTTTTTTCTTTTCGTTCCTGACACTTTTTTTCGCCTATTTTTTCCGCGACCCGGAAAGAAAAATTCCGACTGGAAAAAATTTGATTCTGTCTCCGGCAGATGGAACGGTAATGGCTATCGAGAAAACCCACGAGCCGCTCTTTTTGAAAACCAAATCCCAAAAAATTTCCATTTTTCTTTCCCCCCTCGATGTTCATATCAACCGCATACCGGTCACAGGCAAAGTAGAATATCTTTCCTATTTCCCCGGCAAGTTTCTGGCTGCCTACAAGGACAAAGCTTCGACCGACAACGAGCAAACGGCCATCGGCCTTTTATCCCGTTATGGAAAAGTTTTGTTCAAGCAGATTGCCGGAGTTCTGGCGCGGCGGATTGTTTGCCGGCTGAAACTGGGACAGGAAGTTCAAGCCGGAGAAAAATTCGGAATGATTAAATTTGGCTCCCGGGTCGATATTTTCCTGCCGGAAGGGATGGAGCTGAAAGTCGAAAAAGGCGATAAAGTAGTGGGGGGAGAAACGATAGTGGCAGTTGCAAGAGCATTGGCGCCGAGCGTCGAGACCGAAACTTCAGCGGAGGTAAAGAAGTAAGTGCCCAACATCCGTCCGATATTTCCCGGCGTTTTTACGATGGGAAACCTGCTTTTCGGTTTCCTTGCGGTCCTCTCCGCTTTTGACGGCGAAGCGCTTCACGCCGCCTGGTTCGTTCTGGTAGCTGCCTTTCTGGACGGGTTGGATGGCACTGTTGCCCGCATCTCTAAAGCTTCTTCCAAAATCGGTATTGAACTGGATTCGCTGGCTGACTTGATGTCCTTTGGCTTAGCCCCAGCTATGATTTTCTATTCCTTCAAGCTTTTCGAGTTCGGCAAGTGGGGGTTTGTCATCGGCTTTATTTACGTGATGTGCGGAGCTTTTCGGCTGGCGCGCTTTAACGTGCAGGTCAAATCGGAGGAAAAACGCCATTTCGTAGGCCTGCCGATTCCGATGGCCGGCTCCACTTTGGCGGCTTACACCATTTTTACCTACCAAATTTGGGGGGAAATGCGTTCGAATGAACTGGTGATTACGATGATGGTGGTTTTTTCGGCCTTGATGGTTTCGACCGTGGAATATGAAGGGAAACCGCGCGGCTTTCGTACCTTTGCCGACCGGGTCAAATGGCTGGCGATTTTCGTTTGTTCCATTCTGGTCATCGTTGAGCCGCGTTTGACCATTTTTCCGATTTGCGCCGGCTACATCGTTTTCGGCATCGGCCGGGAAATCTACCGGCTTTTCAAATCCGGCCAGGTCGCCCGCATAGCTCAAAAAGAGATAAGGTTTCGCTCGCGGATTAAGGACGAATGGAAACCGCCGGATTTGAAGTTTAAGGAATGAAGTAGCGAATTCTCATTTCTTTACAGAATAAATCTGCTTCCAACCTTTATTGCCATTCCAGCGCTCGTGAACGATTTCGTCTTTCTTCCCCAGCAGGCAGTGGCAACCCTCGAACTTAAGGCCGATCGCTTTCCACAAAGACATATCTTCCTTGCACAGGGCAACGCCGATTTTTTTTCTGTCCAAACGGCTCACGGCAAACTTGAATAACTCAACTTGTGTTTCAAACGGAAGCCGGTATTTGAAACCGCTTGGGTCTTTTTCAGAAAGTTTATCGAATATCGACGCATCGCGACCGTTCCGGGCGGTATGAGCCTGCAGGGTGTTGGAAGCCCGTAACGCCCCGATTGTTACCATCTCAGGTTCGATGGAATTAATCTGGTCGATAGCCCAGCCGTAGCCGGATTCCCAGCCATCATACGAAACCATTGGATCCAGTCGAAAACGTACCGGCCAGCCCAATTCTTTCATTTCCCTTGCAGCTTGAAAACGCTTGGAGGGAGTCGGAGTCCCTATTTCCCACCTTTTGCCTACTTCCTCTGAATTTACCGACCACGAGAAAATCACTCTATCGGTGGGCGGCAGTTTTTTGGCAAACTGGGTCATCACCGACTTGGTAAGAAAAATCAGCCGGTGGCGTTTCTGTTGAGCAAAGAGTGGGATGAGCATTTCGGTTATGGACTGTCCCGCATATTTTTTATAGACACCATCGAACACCAACCCATCCTGCAATTCGCCGATTAAAAGCATTCTCGGCGTCGGCCACTCCAGCCATTTTTCCGTTTCTTCAATCATTTGTTTCCAGTTCGAAAAAATCGTCCCCATCAAGTTGTAATGGCCAAAAACGAACGATGGAACCGCCTGCAAGAAACAATAGGAACAGCGATACACGCACCCCGCCGCTACCACCAACTCCCAGAATTTGAAGCAGACGATTCCGGAATCTTCATCCGGCCCGGTGTACTGCTTTATAAAAGAGCCTCGATGAACCGCAGGAAGATTACCTGCACTTTGGTTTTGGCCAATCCCTGTTTTAACAGCGTAATTGACAGTTAATTTCATACGGCCTTTCTAAGAGAAGGTTATGATACAATCCTCCGGAAATGTTCCCTTTCGTCGTTTCTTGCCATCATTAGTTAAATCTGGGTAATTATATCTTTCGCAAACCCAATCTGTTTTATTTTCTCTGACATTTCTTCTTTTTTTGTTTTTGTTGGGGAACCTTCAATTATTTCTTAATAACTTTGTCAAAGGTTTCAGGAAGCGTCTCCGGTTGCTTAGATTCCACCGAAGCTATAGTTTTATTTACTTTTTTTGCTAAGCCCCAAATCTCCCTGATATGCAAGATTTGGTTTTCCGATACGAAGCACCGGATTACCGAGCTTACCATCCAACTTTAATAAATCGTCATCAAAAGTATCTAAAATTGGAATTTTTAGTTCGAGTGCGGTAGCAATGTGAATTGAATCTTTCGGTCGAAGAAAGGAATGCTCCCAAATTAACTGTCTCGCACGTTCTGCGACAACCCTATCTACATTTCTAACAATAATATATTCCCTTTCAAAAAATTTTCTGATAGTTTCTTCTTGTTCGGGCTTAAGACGGGGCTTCCCCTCCAATCTAATTACCTCTGTTAGAGTAATAGCGGAAGTAACAATCAAAAGCTTGCCTTCTTCGGCAAGAGCTAACACATTTTCACATAAATTGGCCCTTCCCGCTTCATCATTAAACCACCCTAAAAATGCATTTGCATCCCAATAGCGAATTGGTTTCATTCACCTAATCCCTAAGAATTCCCCTCACATCTTTGTAGGACGGTAAATTTTTGTCGGCGGCCAATACTCGAAAGCTTTCAACTTTAATGCTTATTGGCTGCCCATCTCTACGATATTTAACTTCACCGTTCGCTATAATGCGCTTACGAAAAGCCCCTAAAATCTCTTCTTCCTGCTCTTTATCAACTTCACATTTTACGGGATGGCCGGTAAGAATATCATCAATAAAACAATGAAAACCCGTTCTATCGGATAGAACCGCAAGTTTTCCTTCGACTGTTGCCTTTGCTACTCTGTAAGTTCCTAAAAGTCCCTGAATATGGGCATAGATATTAAGAGAAATTGGATTTGGTTTTTTGTCAACAGAGATATTCACGGCGTCAAGCTTTTTCCCGTTTTCCCCAATGAGTTTTGCTAAAGTGCTAAGATAGCCAAGCGCAGAATCGTCAAAATGCGGTGGCCGTTTCTCCGATTTCTCAATAATACGCAATCCATCCTTAATAGAAGCGACTGTCCTTTTGATTCCAATTTCATCTATTTTTGTAGCTTCAGGTTCGGCTATGATTGTTATGCTTCCCGATTCAGCCCTAACTATCCAATCAACCGCTTTCTTTTGTTGCGAAACGTCCTCTGCGACAGCATTTACAAATCCAAAAAAAGCTGTAGTGGCACGCATAAAAGTATCTGCCGTAATCTTGGTTCCCTTTAATTCCAAAACCAAAGATTCACTTTGTATTTTTGGTTTTCGAGTAGTAGACGGCATTTTAGGTTCCCTTCCTACAATGAGTGTCTATACATCAATCTTTTCCCCTCTATTCCCCTTAAAGCTATTTCGGCCCGTTCCATATTGGCAATATGCCTACTATTATATCGGAAATCAATTCCCCGATATAACGGTCGAAAGCAGGGTTGCGAAAAAGCGATTAATTTCCCAAACAATACTTTCTTTCAGTCATTCAACCGCTTGCCCCCCTTGGAAACCGAACTAAAACTTCCTCCACTGCCAGACCACCTTGCCGAGGATTACGCCATCTTTTTTCGGCACCAAAAGCGGGCCGTGGGTGTTTTCCCAGTCCGGGTTGACGCCTCTTAAATGAAAATGGTTCGGCTTGTTCTTTAGCTGTTTGACCGTCACTCCCCCCTCTCCCAGCCGACAGGCAACATAGGCCCCTTCCAGAAGCGTCGGGAAGTTTTGGGAAAAATCGATAGCTACCACGTCGCCGGAGGAAAAGACCAGCTCCATCGAATTGCCGACAACTTTAATGCAATAGCAGTTTTCCTCGTTGGGCAGCTGGTCTTTGGGAACCACCAGGAACGATTCAATATCCAGCTCGTTTATCTCCCGGCCGGTGCCCAAAGAAGCGGCATCGGCGAAGAGCGGCAGGGTCGCCAGAAATTTGGGCTGAAAAGCCCGCGAACCCCGTTCCGGCGGGACGATATTCAAAACCACCGGTGGACGCAAGGCGGAATCGTCCGCAAAGAAGCGGGAGGGTTCCACATCCAGCCCTTTGGCAATCTTCACGAGCGTATCCGCCCGGGGGTCGGTTTGCCCTTCCTCGATTTTCTTTAAGGCCGAATACTGCATCCCGGTCCGGCGCGAAAGCTGGTACAAGGTTATTCCCTTGGCCGTTCGCAACGCCTTTATTCTTTCACCTATCTCCAACTCCATCATCTCCTTTCAGCCTTTTTGGGCTACAATATTATACACGAATGTTATTAAAAAGCAAGAAAAAAATAAAAATATTAAAAAAATACTTGCTTTTTTATAACATATATCGTATAATATGGTGTAATGATATCATACGAGCTTTTTAGTTCGTATGTAAGATGGTGTTAGAGAATAGGTTGTATGCGTAGATTAGGACTTCTGGATAAGCTAAACATTCTGGCCGACACGGCCAGCCCGTCCGATGTGGACGGCTCCGGGCCTTCTATATCAAGCGGTAGTAGCCCTTCCACCCCTTGCGGCGGAAACGCCCAAAATGGGGCGCCCTCGACCGCTGCCCCGGCGGAAGCTGAAAAGACGGCCAAGCCTGCCCGAGCTGAGGCTGGGCCTCGGCCAGGGAAGATGGAAGTCCCGGGAATTATGCAGCTGGCGGGGGCAGGCGGAAGAACTTTCAAGCTGATGCGGGTGATGCAGACCAACGCTTGCAGCTTAAAGTGCCGTTACTGTGCCACCCGCTGCGGCCGCAAGCTGCGCCGGGCCATCTTCCAGCCGGAAGAGTTGGCTTCCGCTTTTCACACCGCTTACAAACATGGCTGGGCTAACGGGCTGTTTTTAACCTCCGGCATACCGGGTTCGCCGGTTTCGATGATGGACAAGCTTCTGGCGACCTTGGAAATATTACGCAAGCGTTACCACTACCCCGGTTACATCCATTTGAAAATTTTGCCTGGCGCCGAGCCGGAGCAGATTGTTCAAGCCGCCCGTCTGGCCTCCCGTATTTCGCTCAACTGTGAAGCGCCGACGGACCAAGCTCTTTCGGAGATCGCCCCTGAAAAATCGCTTTCCAAAATCATCCTCCCTTCGCTGATGAAAGCCGGAGAACTCTGGAAAGCGGGACGGCTGGAGGGTAATAAACTGGTGCCAATGGGGGTTACCACCCAGTTTATGGTCGGGCCGGGGAGGGAGAAAGATAAAGAAATTTTGTCTTTGGTTTCGCGGCTGGAACGAAACGGGTTTTTGCACCACGCCCATTTTTCCTCCTTTGCGCCGATGTCCGACACGCCTTTTGAGAATCTGCCCCCGACCCCTTTTGGCCGCGGTGCCCGGCTCTATCAAGCTGAATACTTATTGCGAATCTACAAGCTTTCTGTTGATGAAATTCCACTCGAAAAGGATGGCAATCTGTCGTTGGAGCTGGACCCCAAGCTGCATCGGGCGATTTTGCATCCGGAGCTTTTCCCGGTGGAAATAAAAACCGCCTCGTATGAAGAGCTTTTGACTGTCCCCGGCATCGGCCCCGTTTCCGCCCGGCGGATTTTGTTCGCCCGGCGTGCGGGAACATTATTCTCACTCGAAGATTTGGCCAAATTTGGAGTGCGCATTAACCAGGCCAAGGAATTTGTCACCATCGGGGGAATTTTCTTCGGCCAGACGCGCGAAGAATGGCGGGAGGAGTTCTTCCGCGGGAAAAACAAAAGATGGGCTCCCCAGCTTGCTTTCTTCCCCCGTTATCCAATTCCGGGCGCGGTTTCGCCGGGGGCTTTCCGTTAAGCTATGGCGCCGTACGTCCCTATGTTCAACCAGCCGCCGAGCCGAAGACAACCCAGCCCTTCCGCGCAAGCCCCCGCTGCGGTCGGATTTCCTTCTCCGGCTGCCCCTTTTGCCGAACAGGTATTGGATTTGAATGAACATTTAATAAAACATCCCGCCGCCACCTTTTTTCTTCGGGCTAAAGGGGATGCTTTTGGGGAAGCAGGCATTCATCACGGCGATTTATTGATTGTCGATCGCTCCTTGGAGCCGACGCCCGGCCGGATAGTCGTCGCCATCGTCAATGGCGAATTCACCATCCAATACTTCGACCGGCTGAAAAAACGACTTTTCTCAATGTCCAACCCGCAAAACGGTTCAAAGGCAAAATTGCAACAGGAGGCAAATCCGGAGATCTGGGGAGTGGTGACCTATGTCATTCACGCTCTGTAACGGCCAGAAGCCGGCCATCTTCGCCCTGGTCGATTGCAACAACTTCTACGTCTCCTGCGAGCGGGTTTTCAACCCCAAGCTTGAAGATAAGCCGGTGGTGGTGCTTTCCAACAACGACGGCTGCATCATCTCCCGTTCCAATGAGGCTAAAGCGCTGGGGATTAAAATGGCGGTTCCCTTTTTCGAAGTGCGCGACCTGATTCAAAAAGCGGGGGTGCAGGTTTATTCCGCCAATTTTACCCTTTACGGCGATCTCTCCCGGCGGGTGATTGATACGCTGGCACAGTTCACCCCCGAATATGAAGTTTATTCGATTGACGAAGTCTTTTTGAACCTCTCCGGTTTTGAGCGGGCCGGCCTGACCGGCTACGCCCGCCAAATTGTGGCAACGGTCAAACAATGGACCGGAATTCCAATATCGATTGGCATCGCCTCCACCAAAACTTTGGCCAAGCTGGCCAACAGACTGGCCAAAAAGCGGCCCGAGCTGGGGGGAGTTATGGATTGGACGGCCGTTTTCGACCCGGAAAAAGAACTTTCCCAAATAGATGTCAGGGACATCTGGGGCATCGGCCCCAGCAACGAAAGGAAGCTAAAGGAGTGGGGTCTGCATACCGTCTTGCAGCTTCGGGACGCCGACGATAAGTGGATTTTGAAGCGGATGGGAGTGGTTGGACAGCGAATCGTTTTCGAATTACGAGAAATTTCCTGCCTCCCTTTGGAAATGGTTCGCTCCCCCCGCAAAAGCGTGGTCTGTTCCCGCTCTTTTGGAAAGCCGGTAGAAAATCTGAAAGAATTGAAAGAGGCGGTGGCGGAGTTCACCTCGCAAGCGGCGGAAACTTTGCGCGAAGATCGACTTTCCACCGGCTGCCTGACCGTCTTTTTCATAACCCGTCCCCATAGTGAACAGGCTCAAACCCGTTCGTCAACGGTCGAGCTGCCGGTGGCTACCGACAGCACCCCGGAGTTGATTCGCCACGCCTTGCAGGAAACCGAAAAAATCTTTTTTCCGGGCGGTGTTTTCAAAAAAGCCGGCGTGGTCTTCAGCGGACTGGTTCCGGCCAGCGAGGCACAGGCCGACATCTTCGATAACCAAAATCGAGGCCGTTCCAAAAGATTGATGGGGGCTTTGGACGACCTGAACGCCCGGCTGGGCACCGGGGCTTTGCGCTATGCCGCCGCGGGACTGGTTCAAAGCTGGAGAATGAAATCCAGCCATCGTTCCAAACGGTACACGACTCGATGGAATGAATTGCTGGAGGTAGCTACCGGTGCATAGAGAGGGCTTCGGAATGAGAAAAATTGGATGGTTGTTGACCCTTTTTGTGCTGCTGCCTTTTTCGGCTTAAGAAATCGGCAGTTTTCTGCCGATATATATAATAGCTGAACTGTGAAGTTCTGTTCGATGAGCAGCTCACCTCCTACCGGTGAGCGCAAAGAGGAGGCCCGCACCTCAAGCGGGCCTCTTTTTTTATCCCTTCCAAAACTCGACGCTTATATTCCCGCCGGTGAAAAAACAGCTCAAGCTCTGGCTTCCCCCCATCGGCTATGCCCTTTTGATTTTTGCGCTCTCTTCCATCAAATACGCTTCCCTGCCGGATGTAAAGATTCACATAGTTGATAAACTGGTGCATTTTTGCGAATATGGAACTTTTGGATTTATCCTGGCTTGGACTTTAGCACGGGTTGGTTTTAGAAATCCCTACCTTTGGGCGGCTCTTGTTGCCAGTTTCTACGGAGTTTCCGATGAAATTCACCAATATTACGTCCCCGGCCGGACGATGGAGTTTTTGGACTGGGTGGCGGACACGCTGGGGGGAACGGCCGGGAGCCAAATCTACCGGTTTTGGAGTAGGAAATTCAGCAGAGACAGGCAAACCTAATCCGATAGCCGGTTCGCCAGCCGGGCAAAATCCTCAAAGCTCAATTCCTCCGGCCGCGCTTTTGGTAAGATTCCAAGTTGTTCAAAAGAGGTTTGTAATTGTTCAGCCGGAGCAACCTTTTCCAAAACGAGAGAGTTCAAAAGTGTCTTGCGCCGATGCAAAAATGCTTTTTTGACCAGATCAAGGAAAACTTTGGAATTATTAACCCCCCACGGCACTGGCTGCCTCGGTTTCAGCAACACCACCGTCGAGTTTACCTTTGGTTTTGGGTAGAAATTTCCCGGCCCGACTTCCAACAATTTCTTCACTTCAAAGTGAAATTGGACGAAGAAAGTTAAAGGAGAGATTTCCGAAGTTTTTGAGCGGGCCAAAAAGCGGCGGGCGACTTCGCGCTGAACCATAATTACGGCTCGCTCAACTCTCTCTTTTTGAAAAACCAGCCAATCGAGTATCGGGCTGGTCAAATGGTAGGGCAGATTTCCGACAATCTTAAATTTTTTGAATGCATTCAAATTTTCGAGCTGAACGGTCTGAATTCCCCGTGTTAAAACCTTCGCATTGGGAAACGGGGACAACTTTTCTTCCAGCTCCGGCAAAATCTTTTTGTCAATTTCAACCGCCCAGAGGCGCGCGCCACTTTCGGCGATATGAACGGTCAAAGCCCCTTTGCCTGCGCCGATTTCCAGCACAAAGTCCGCTGGCTGCAGCTCCAGAAAGGAAACGATTTTTTTCTGTATTGTTTTGTTGATTAAGAAATTCTGCCCTAACGATTTTTTGGGCATCAGATGCCGAAGGCGCGGATGGCGTTGGCCGAGGTGATTTCTGCCAGCTCCTCTTTTGGCCGGCATAGAATAGCCGCCAGCCTTTCGACCACCAGCGGGATATAGGCAGGTTCGTTCCGCTTGCCTCGATGCGGCACCGGAGCTAAGTAGGGACAGTCGGTTTCCGTCAGAATCAAATCCATTGGCAGGATTTTAATGACATCGGCCAAAGTCGATTTTGGGAAAGTGAGGGTGCCATTGAAGGAGAGAAAATAACGTCTTTCAATAGCTTTTTTAGTTTCTTCAACTCCTTCTCCAAAACAGTGCAAAACCACTTTTTCCGCTCCCAAATCGGCTTTTTCCAAAACTGCCCAGGCCTCTTTGAAGGCGGCGCGGATGTGCATTACCAAAGTTTTTTTTGTGTGCCGCGCCAGTTCGACCTGCGCCTCGAACGCCCGATACTGCGCTTCCGCCGGAGCGTAGTTGCGGTAAAAATCCAATCCGCTTTCGCCGATGGCTACAACCTTTGGATGTCGAGTATATTCTTCCATTTTTTTCAAAAGGCCGTCCGAGAAAGTTTCGGCTTCGTGGGGATGCAACCCTACAGAGGCAAAAAGCCCATCGAATTGTTCCGCCAGCTCGATGGCTTTTTCGATATGCTCGAGGTCGGTACCGATGTTTATAATTTTGTTCACTCCGGCCGATTTTGTCCGAGCTATAGTCTCGGCAACATCGGCCTCAAATTCCGGGAAAGTCAGATGGGCGTGGGTATCGACCATGGAAAAAGAATATGCGTCGGGAATAACATCCGGCGCAACCTAAATTAAAACCTTCCGTACTCTGGCGCAGGCCTGCCCGTGCCGGGCTTCTTCGGCCAGGGATAAAGTCCGCCTTTGGTGGACGTATCCTGCGTTTCCAAGTGCAAAAAACGCAGGTTAGATAATACTTAACCTGCGCCACAAAACACAAACGATTCAAGTAGAGCTATTTTTTACCGTTCAACAACTTCCAGGCACCGGGCAAAGCAAAAGTGGCCAATCCAATTTTAATGGCGTCTCCAATAAGGAAAGGATAAACACCCAAGCTCAAAGCTCTATCTGCTCCCACAAATTTCGACAGCCAGGCAGCTCCAAGCCCAAAAATTATCACGTTTCCTAATATCATTGCCAGAAAAGTGGTCGGTATTTTTCGATCCCACCCCTTTTCTGCCAGGTAACCGACCAAAAAGGCCGCCGGAACAAAGCTGACCAGATACCCGCCGGTCGGCCCGAGTAAAACCGCCAGTCCCATTTTGCCTTCGGCAAAAACTGGTAAACCGGTGCAACCTTCAATCAAATAAGCCACCACCACTCCGGCTCCGCGCCAGCGGCCCAAAAGCATCCCAATCACCAAAACGGCAAAGGTCTGCCCGGTAATCGGAACAGGGGAGAAGGGAAGCGGAATGGCCACCTGTGCGGACAATGCCAAAACCAAGCTGCCGCCCAAAACCAGAAAAGAATCATAGAGCCAGGTATGAGCTTTGAGTTTTCCAGCCGGCAAGGCATCAACAAATGTCATTATAATCTCCTTTTCTTATCACGATATTTCCGCTCCCGGAGGAATATCACCATCGGGGGTGAGTACAACGAGCCGCCCTTCTTTCTTGGCCACCAAAAGCATCCCACGCGACTCCACGCCGAATATTTTGGCCGGTTTCAAATTCGCCACCACCACGATTTTTTTGCCGACCAGACTCTCCGGCGAATAATGCTGGGCTATACCGGCGACCACTTGTCGGCTCTCTTCCCCTAAATTCACCTGCAGTCGCAAAAGCTTTTCCGATTTTTCCACCCGCTCGGCGGCCTCAACCGTCGCCACTCGAAGTTTCAGCTTGGCAAAATCCTGAATGGAAATCAAGCCGTCCTCTTCCAGCATGACACCGGCCTCCGGCACGGCCGGCTCGACTCCTTTCTTTTCCAAACGGGGGAAAAGCGGTTCCGGGTGAGAAACTTTGGTTCCGCTTTTTAAACGTCCCCATTGAAGTCGTCCCAAACAGTCTGGGTCTTTTTCCGGCCTTTCTCCCAAATACTCCAAAAGCCGGGCCGATTTGTCCGGCATAAAAGGGTAGTAAAGCAGGGCCAGATGCCGCAGCGTTTCCAGCGTGTAATACAGAACCGTACCCAGTTGTTCGGTTTTCTTTTCTTTGGCCAAATTCCAAGGGGCCTGTGAATCAAAAAAGCGGTTGGCCTTCCTTACAAGCTGCCCGATTTCATCCGCCGCTTCGGTCAAAGCGATGCGTTCAAACAAATCGTTAACTTTGTTCTCCGTTTTTTCGACCGCGTTGGCCAAATCCAGGGCGGTCTCATCTGGACTTTTGATTTCCGGAACCACTCCACTAAAATGAACTTCGACCATCTTTATCGCCCGGCTGGCTAAATTCCCCAAATCATTAGCCAAATCAGCGTTGTAGCGTTGCGGAAAACGGTCCACCTGCACGTCGCCATCCTGGCCAAAGGCAAATGGCGTGAGCAAAAGATAGCGGGCGGCATCGACCCCGTATTCGCCGGCCAGATGCAACGGGTCGACGACGTTCCCCAATGACTTGGACATTTTTTGACCGTTGACAGAAAAAAAGCCGTGCACAAAAATCCGGTCAGGCGGCTTTACCCCCGCCGCCAGCAGAAGCGCAGGCCAGAAAATGCAGTGAAATTTAAGAATATCCTTGGCCATCAGGTGCAAAACTTCCCCTTTGTCCCACCAATAGTCAAAGTTGTGGGAGTCGGAAGCGAAACCGGAGGCGGTGATGTAATTGATTAAAGCATCCACCCAAACATAGGTGGTTTGCTCCGGGTCAAAGGGCAAAGGGACTCCCCAGCTTTCCCGCTCGCGGGAGATGGAGAAATCTTCGAGGCCGACTTTGAAAAGCCCCAAGGTTTCTTTTTTGCGTTCCAGAGGTTCAATCTTAATTTTATCCTCGTAAATCAATCTTTCCACCTGCGGCAGGTAGGAAGTCAGCCGGAAGAAGTAATTTTTTTCCTCGACTGTTTCGGGGACCGTGCGATGAAGGGGGCAAAGACCGTTTTCCAATTCTTTCTCGGTTAAAAACCTTTCGCAGCCGGTGCAGTAGAGCCCTTTATATGTGCCGGAATAAACCACTTCTTTACCATCCGGCGTTTTGGCTTTTTTCAATCGAGTCAAAAACTCTTTTACCGCCGCGCTATGGCGGTCTTCGGTGGTGCGGATAAAATAATCGTATTCAATTTTCATCCCCACCCAGGCCTTCTTATACTCGGCGGAAATTTGGTCTACGAACTCCTGCGGGGTTTTTCCGGCCGCTTTGGCGCTCTGGGCGATTTTGGTGCCGTGCTCGTCGGTGCCGGTCAAAAAGAAAACTTTGCGTTCCCGCTGACGCCAGAAACGGGTTAAAACATCCGCCGCCAGCGTGGAGTAGGTGTGTCCCACGTGCGGCCTATCGTTGACGTAGTAAATCGGTGTGGTGATGAAAAGGGGCTTTTGCATTTAATTTTTCTTTTGGCCGCAGTCGCAGTCGCCGCAGCGCTTGGCTTTGCGCAGCTCGGTTAAACTTACCTGTTCTTCCATACCATCGGCGTGGCGCACTACCATAAACTCTTTCACCACGTTCAGTTTGACCACCTCGCCCTCTCCGCTGCCGGTACGATAGCGGGTGCCGACTTTTGGAAACTGCGCGATCGTGTGGGCGTAATCTTCCTGTTCGTAGAGCAGGCAGCACAAAAGCCGGCCGCAGTTACCGGTTATTTTCTGGGGATTTAAGGCCATTCCCTGGTCGCGGGCAAACTGGGTGGAAATCGGCCGGAAATCTTTGATAAACGTGGTGCAGCACTGCTGGAGGCCACAGCGGCCATAGCCGCCGATGCGGCGGGCTTCTTCCCTTGCTCCAATCTGACGCATCTCGATTCGGGTTTTGTACATCGCCGCCAAATCGCGCACCAGTTCGCGGAAGTCCACGCGCTTTTCCGAGCTGAAGAAAAAGGTGAATTTGCTAGAGTCAAATTGAATTTCCACGTCCACTAGGCGCATCGCCAGGCCGCGCACCTCAATTAAGCTGCGGCACTCCTGCAAGGCCTTTTTTTCCTTTTCTCGATTTTCCTTGAAATGGTTTAAATCCGCCGCCGAAGCTCTTCGCAAAATGTTATATACCGATTCTTCCTTCTCGTATTCCCGGTCCGATGCAATGACCCGCAAAAGCCTTCCGCAATCCTCTCCTTTTTCCGCCTGCACCACGGCAAACTCCGACGGTCTTAATTCGACGCTGTGCGGATTGAAGAACTTGTCGTAGCGGGAACCTTTAAACTCGAAAACCCAGTATTCGTTCATATTCAGAATTTCGGCCTAAAAAATCATCCTTTCACTTTTAATATTGCAAGCTTTGCCATAAAAGTCAAAAGCTTCCCGGAGCTTGGCCAAAGGACGAATCCTTCTTATATTATCGGAAAATGATAGGCCAAACCGTTTCCCATTACAAGATATTAGAAAAGCTGGGCGAGGGGGGAATGGGGGTAGTTTACAAAGCCCAGGACACCAAGCTGAACCGGGAGGTGGCGTTGAAGTTTTTACCCTCCTACTTGGCTTCCGAGGCGGGACAAAAGGAGCGCTTCTTCAACGAGGCCCAGGCGGCCTCGGCCTTGAACCATCCCAACGTTACCACCATCCACGAGATTGACACGCATTACGACC
>Ga0184627_10000069_pt1 | contig 53463 bp, 41 predicted proteins | sample PLM3_127_b1_FD_133150 | JGI IMG/M metagenome (GOLD analysis project Ga0184627, IMG submission 133150) | Groundwater sediment microbial communities from an aquifer in East River, Colorado, USA - PLM3_127_b1 | ecosystem: Environmental > Terrestrial > Soil > Riparian zone | place: USA: East River... | reverse complement strand
GTCATCTGGCGCTGCTGGATGGACGGCGTCCCCTACGACCCAGCCAAACACGGCGCCGCCCGCAAGCTGACCGAGATGGCCGCTTCTACGACCTGAGGTTGACACAGAGGGTGTCATCGGCGCCCCCTCCCGCGTCACCGTGGGCCGGCCAGGGCGCGCAGGGCACGGCGGAGCAGCTCCTCGGTGGGCAGCTCACCGGCGTCAGCGGGCAGCGACTCGAGCCCGACCTTGACCTCGGCCGGCCCGTAGCCGAGCGTGCCGAGCGCGTCGCGAACCTCGGCGTAGGCGGGCCGGGCGCCGTCGTCGGCTGGGAGCCCGACCTCGCCACCGCCGAACTTGCCCTTCAGATCGAGGATGAGCCGGGCGGCGCCCTTGCGGCCGACGCCGGGCACCAGGGTGAGGGCGTCGGCGTCACCGGCGGTCACCGCACGGCGGAGCGCGTCCGGGGAGTGCACCGACAGGATGGCCAGGGCCAGCTTGGGGCCGACCCCGCTGGCCCCCAGGAGCTGCTCGAACGCGCGCCGCTCGTCGGCGCTGGTGAACCCGTACAGGGCGAGGGTGTCCTCGCGCACATAGGTGACGGTGTGCACCAGCACCTCGGCGCCCCTGGGCAGCGAGGCGAGCCCCTTCGGGGTGAGGAAGACCTTGTAGCCGACGCCCCCGACCTCGACCACGGCGCCGTCGGGCAGCAGGTCGGCGAGCCGCCCGCGCAGGCTGGCGATCACCGCACACCTCCCCGCCCGACCGGCCGGGGCAGCCCTTCGGGGTTCCCTGGGCCCCTCCCGAGCCCGGGGGAGGTGGGGGCGGCCCGCGCGAGCCAGGCGGCGACCGGCGCCGAGCCGATCGCGGCGGCGGCCCGGCCGCCGCCCGCGGCGACGCCCAGGTGCTGCAGGTGGCAGAGGGCGACCGCGAGCGCGTCGGCGGTGTCGGCCGGCGTCGGGGTGGCGGCCAGCCCCAGGGTTGCCCGGACCATGTAGCCGACCTGCTCCTTGGGGGCCGAGCCGATGCCGGTGACGGCCCGCTTCACCTGCGAAGGGGTGTAGGAGGCGACCGGCAGCCCGTGCTCGGCGGCCACCAGCAGCACGACGCCGGACGCCTGCCCCACGGTCATCGCCGTGCGCACGTTGGCGTTGACGAACAGGCGCTCGATGGCCAGGTGGTCGGGGCGCGTCTCGGCCAGCACGGCCCGGAGCCGCGCCGCCAGCTCGGCGAGCCTGGGCGCGACCGCTTCGCCGCGGGTGGCGATGGTGCCGTAGGTGACCGCCGCGAGCGGGCCGGCGCCCTGGTCGAGCACGGCGTACCCGCAGCGGCCGAGCCCAGGGTCGACCCCGACCACCCGCATCCGGCAGCCTCCTCGAACAGGTGTTTGGCGGCAGCCTACCGGTTCCCGGGACCGGGCTCAACAACGGCCCACCGGGGAAGCGACCGTTACGCCGTCCTTAAGCTAGGGTATGCCGCAAGCTTGGGTATGCCACACCGGTACCGCCCGACCCACAGCCCGTAAGGAGGCACCCGTGAGGACACTGCTCCTCATCCTGATCGTGCTCGCGATCATCGCTCTGGTGATGTTCATCCTGGGCCGCCGACGCACCTGAGCACGGAGCCCCGGACGCTCCGCCGCGGTCAGCTCACCTCGGCCATGACGGCGTCGGGGATGTCGAAGTTCGCGTACACGTCCTGCACGTCATCGAGGTCCTCGAGCGCGTCGAGCAGCCGCAGCACCTTCACCGCCGCGTCGCGCTCGAGGGGCACCGACACGCTCGGCACCATCGTGACCTCGGCCGAGTCGTAGGGGATCCCGGCCTCGTCGAAGGTGGCCCGCACGCCACGCAGGCCGCCGGCTGCCGTGGTCACCCGGAACCCGTCGTCGCCGACCTCGACGTCCTCGGCCCCGGCTTCCAGGGCGATCTCCATGACCCGCTCCTCGTCCACGTCGCCGGGCACGTACAGCTCCCCCTTGCGGGTGAACAGGTAGGCCACGCTGCCCGCGTCGGCGAGGCTGCCGCCGGCCTTGGAGAAGGCGTGGCGGATGTCGGCGGCGGTGCGGTTGCGGTTGTCGGTGAGCGCCTCGACCAGCACCGCGACACCGCCGGCTGCGTAGCCCTCGTAGGTGACCAGGTCGGGGGGCGGGCCCTCGAGCTCGCCGGCGCCGCGCTTGACCGCCCGGTGGATGGTCTCGTTGGGCACCGAGTTGTCCTTGGCCTTCTGGATGGCGTCGGCCAGGGTCGGGTTGCCGTCCGGGCTGCCGCCGCCGGTGCGGGCGGCCACCTCGATCCCCCGGATCAGCCTCGCGAACAGCTTGCCCCGCTTGGTGTCCTTGGCACCCTTCTGGTGCTTGATCGTTGACCACTTCGAGTGCCCGGACATGCCAGCCCCCTTCCCTTCCGATCGTTCAGCGCCTGGCCGTGGATGGGCCGGGAGCTATCCGTGCGCGTCGTTGACGAGGTCGGCGAACCAGCGGTGGAACCGGTGCTCGCCGGCCAGCTCGGGATGGAACGCGGTCACCAGCAGGTTGCCCTGGCGCGCGGCGACCACGCGGCCGTCCACCTCGGCCAGCACCTCGACCTCCGGGCCCGGCTCGGAGATCCACGGGGCCCGGATGAACACCGCCGACACCGGGCCGCCGTCCAGGCCCTTGACGTCGAACTCGGTCTCGAACGAGGCGACCTGGCGCCCGAACGCGTTGCGGCGCACGCGCACGTCCATCACCCCGAGCAGGTGCTGGGACGGCCCCTCGACCTCCCGGGCCAGGAAGATCATGCCGGCGCAGGTGCCGAACACCGGGAAGCCGGCCAGGGCCCGCTCGCGCAGCGGCTCGAGCAGCCCGTAACGGTCGGCCAGCTTGCCGATCACGGTGGACTCGCCCCCTGGCACGATCAGCCCGTCGACCTGCTGGAGCTCGGCCGGCGTGCGCACCTCGCGCGCCTCGGCCCCGACCGCGGCCAGGGCGGCGAGGTGCTCGCGGACGTCGCCCTGGTAGGCCAGGACGCCGATCACGGGACGCCGCGCCATGGCTACCAGCCGCGGCCAGCCAGCCGCTCGCCCTCGGACAGGCTCGAGATGCCCACCATCGGCTCGCCGAGCCCGCGCGACACCTTGGCGATGACGTCCGGGTCGTTGAAGAAGCTGGTGGCCTCCACGATCGCCTTGGCCCGCCTGGCAGGGTCACCCGCCTTGAAGATGCCCGAGCCGACGAACACGCCGTCCGCGCCGAGCTGCATCATCATCGCGGCGTCGGCCGGGGTGGCGATCCCCCCCGCCGTGAACAGCACCACCGGCAGCCGGCCCTCGCGGGCCACCTCTGCGACCAGCTCGTAGGGGGCCTGCATCTCCTTGGCGGCGGCGTACAGCTCCTCGCCGGCGAGGCCGGCCAGGCGGCGGACGGCGCCGGTGACCGCGCGCATGTGGCGCACCGCCTCGATCACGTTGCCGGTGCCCGCCTCGCCCTTGGAGCGGATCATGGCGGCACCCTCGGCGAGCCGGCGGAGCGCCTCGCCCAGGTTGGTCGCGCCGCACACGAACGGCACCTTGAAGGCCCACTTGTCGACGTGGTTGGCCTCGTCGGCCGGGGAGAGCACCTCGGACTCGTCGACGTAGTCGACCCCGAGCGCCTGCAGGACCTGGGCCTCGACGAAATGCCCGATCCGGGCCTTGGCCATCACCGGGATGGTGACTGCACGCATGATCTGGTCGATCAGCTCGGGGTCGCTCATGCGGGCGACGCCGCCCTGGGTACGGATGTCGGCCGGCACCCGTTCGAGCGCCATGACGGCGACAGCCCCGGCCTCCTCGGCGGTCCGCGCCTGGTCGGCCGTGACGACGTCCATGATGACGCCGCCCTTCAGCATCTCGGCCAGGCCGCGCTTGACTCGGGCGGTCCCGGTGACGTGGTTCGTTGCGTCCATGCTCGGGTGCTCCTTTGGTGCCCACCGACCGCGCCGACGGGCTGTTTTCTCTGCTCAGGGGGGCCGCAGGTCCAGGCTACGCCAAGGCACCGGCCCCATCAACGCACCGCGCCGGCCGCGCGGGAGGCCCGTGCCCTACAGCTCGCGGAGCGCGGCGATTCGCTGCTCGACCGGCGGGTGGGTGCGGTAGGAGCGCTCGAGCCACCCGTGGCCGGCAGGCTCGGGCGCCACCGTCCACAAGTGGTTCAGGCCGGGCTCGGGGCCTGGCAGGCCGGGCTCGGGGCCTGGCAGGCCGGGCTCGGGGCCTGGCAGGCCGGGCTCGGGGCCTGGCAGGCCGGGCTCGGGGCCTGGCGGGCCGGGCTCGGGGCCTGGCCGGCCAGGATCCGGGCCGAGCTTGGCGAGGGCACTGATCAGGCCGGGCGGGTAGCGGGTGAGGTAGGCGCCGGCCTCGTCGGCGTCCAGCTCGCGCCGGGCGGGGGCGGCCAGCCGCATGAGCAGGGCGAGCGGGGCGAGCACGACGGCGGCCGCGCCGAGCAGGGGGCTGCCCCCGCGCCGGCGAGACTCCCGGAGCAGGCCGGGCGCCCCGCCGAGCACGACCGCCAGCGTGCCGAGCCGGGCGGCGCCGCTCTGGACGTGGGCGAGCTCGTGGGCGAGCACAGCTTCCAGCTCGACCAGGTTCAGGCTGGTCAGCAGCCCGCGGGTGGCCACGACGGCGCTCCGGGCGGGGTCGCGCCCGACCGCGAAGGCGTTGACGGCCTCGACGTCGGCCACGTAGAGCCGGGGCACGGGCAGGCCGGCCGCCTCCCACAGCCCCTGCACCAGGTTGTGGTAGCGGGGGTGGCGGTCGGGGTCGGCCGGGACCGCGCCGGACCTGGACAGGGCGATGCGCTCGCCGAGCCCGGGCGCGAACCCGACCAGGATCACGGCGAGCGCGAGCCCCAGCCCGAGCCCCAGGCCGGGCAGGCGGGCGAGGAGACCGGCGACCAGGCCGAGCACGGCCAGCGCAGCGGCGGCGGCGGCGGCGACCTGGCGCTCGGCCCACCGGTTGCGCCGGGTCTGCTCGGCCAGGGCCAGCCGTGTCGGCGGGACGTACGTGCCGGCCATCAAGGGAGGAGGAAGATGCCGACCCAGACCCCGAACACCACCGAGGCGACGAGGAGGGCGAGGGGCGTGAGGCGTCCGTAGCCGAGGCCGGCCAGGCCCGGCCTGGGCTCGTACTCGGCGCGCACGTTGCGGTTGACCATCCCGAGCAGCGGCAGCAGGAGCAGCAGCAGCACGCCCTGGGCCACGCCGAGCAGCGCGCCCCAGCCGACGAAGGTGGCCGAGTCGATCTGCTGGAACACCAGCCGGTAGACCAGGGCGAGCAGCGCGCCGAGCGCCACATGGACCGTGACGCCGTAGATGTAGACCATCGGGGAACGGTCCTGCACCAGCAGGCCGCCCTCGAAGCGGAGCAGGTCCAGCCTGGTCAGCCGCAGGCCGAGGAAGCCGGCGTACACGATGACCATCACGATCGCCCCGGCGATCCCGCCCCAGAGGGCCGCTGGTACGTCCACCACTGCCTCCTCACAGGCGGCCCGGGCCGGCCGCACGCCGCCACTCCTGGACCGGGGAGCCCGTCTCGGACCAGGACCCACCCCGTCACGCCGCCCGCGAGTGTACCGGACCAACCGCCTCCAGCCGGCACGCCCTCGCGGCAACCGGAGGGCTGTGGACAGCCCAGGCGCCGAGCTCTCCCTCTCTGTCAGATTTCGGCTCGGCCAGGTGTTCGTTGGCCGAACCTCGACTCGACCGACACCGCTCGCAGGAGCGCCCTGCATGCTCGTACCTCACCGCCCGCCGCTGCTATGGTGCCAGCATGCGCGACCCATCCTGGTACCCATGACCGTCGACGAGCTGCTCTCGTTCGTCGCCGCACTACCCGGCGCCCGTTCCCTCCCAGCCAACCCGCCTCTGACCAGCGCTGCGATGGTCGCCGGCATCGAGGTGACGGCGACGGCAACCACATCGGAGCAGGCGTTGCGACGGACGTGGCGCACGCGCCGCGGGACCGGCGCCACCCCGTTGCTCCTCGTCGCAGCAGATCCCGAACGTCCGGACTCCCTGCTCGCGCTCGGCGTGGTCGACGCCACCGGGCCGGTCCGGTCCATCGAGACGAACGCGCTGGCCGATGTCGTTCAGCGCATCTCCACCCGCCCCCGCCTCGAGGCGGTTCGCGAGCTTGCCGCCGAGCTGGACCGGCTCGACCAGGCCGGCATTCCAGGGCTCAAGCTCCGCGACCTGCTGACGCTGTACACCCTCAACGTCCGCCTACGCCGCGATCCCGCCCGCTGGGCCCGGGCCACCGAGACCACGAAGGCGATCGGCCGGGACGCCGACTGGAGGACAGTGCTGACCAGCCTCGGGTACGACCTGGAGCGCCGGCGGCACCGAGGCTACCTCGCCCGGTCCGAGGGACGGCCGGTCATCGTCGTTCACCTCAAGGCAGATCCGGCCGAGTTCGGCCGTTTGGACGAGGATGGACGTCCCCCCGAAGGCCTGCTGCTCAACGACTGCCGGTCCGACGGCGCACCGTTCGGAGTCCTTGCCCATGGGAGCGGTGGCCGGCTTCGGCTCTTCGAGGCTGATCCCGCGCAGGGCGCTGCAGTCGCCCGTTACCTCGACGTCGACGCCGGTGCCCTCCGGGAGGACGACCGGCCCTTCCTGGCCCTGCTCGGGCCCGAGTTCCTCGCCGAAGACGGTTTCGCCGCATTGCAGGCGGAGGCTCGGGCCTCAGCACCGAGCGCTACGACCTCGACAGCGCCCACCCTGGCATGTTCGCCGACATCACCGGCTGGGTCGGTTCGCTCACCATGGCCCGCTACCGACCGAGCAGGTACGAGATCGGCGCCGAGGCGACGTTGAGCGGCTTGCTGCAGTCCGGGATCCTGAAGCGCTTCGAGTCGTGCTGGGCCGCCTGCCTTGCCACCCGTCGAGCCGCCGCCCCTGCTCGACCCCGTCACCGAGTCCGACATCGGCGTCGTCTGCTGGATGGGGGTACTCGCAGCAGATGAGTAGCAACACGTAGGCGCAGAAGGGCGCCTACGGTCCGCGATGTGCCTCCCGGGCGTCCTCGTAGATGGCGGCCAGCTCGGCGGCCACGACCGGCCAGGCGTAGCGGGCTGCCGAGGCGCGGGCGGCCTCGGCGAGCGCGGCCCTGCGGGCCGGGTTGTCGAGCAGCGCCCCGAGCGCGCCCGCCAGCGCCTCCGGGTCGCGGGCGGGCACGAGCAGGCCCTCGCGGTTGTCGCGGACCAGGTCCCGGTAGCCGCCGATGTCGGAGCAGACCACCGGCAGGCCCATGGCCATCGCCTCCACGAGCACGATGCCGAACGACTCCCCGCCGAGCGACGGGGCGCAGAACAGGTCGGCCGACGCGTAGTAGCTGGGCAGGTCCTGCTGCGGCACCGACCCGACGAAGACCAGGTCGGGCCGGAGCCGGGGCGGCACCATCCCCATCAGCTTCTCCTGCTGGCGCTTGTCGTCGCGGCCGACCACCAGCAGGCGCAGGCGCGGGAAGGCCGGCTTCAGCCGCAGGAACGCCCTGACCAGGTAGGTGAGGCCCTTGCGGGGCTCGAGGCGGCCCACGAACAGCAGGGTGGGGTCGTCGCCCCGGTAGCCGGGCAGCGGCTCGTGCCGGCCGAAGAACTCCGGCGAGACCCCGTTGGGCACCACCGTCATCGCGCCGCCGAAGTACCGCTGCCAGGTGTCCCTGGCCGACGGGCTGACCGCGATGCGGGTGGCCAGGCGCTCGTAGGCGCGGCGCAGGAGCGGGGTGCCTGCCCGCAGGGCGAGCGAGCGGTCCAGGTTGGCGTGGAAGGTGCCCACCACCGGCAGCTGCGCGCCGCCGCCGCGCAGCCCGCCGGTGGCCTGCAGCACGGTGAGGAGCCCGACGCTCGGGGAGAGCGGCTCGTGCACGTGGAGCAGGTCGTAGCTGCCCTGGCCGAGGGCGCGGCGGACCTTGGCCAGGGTGCGGGGGCCGAAGGCGATGCGGGCGACCGACCCGTTGTAGGGCACCGGCACCGACCCGCCCAGGCCGACGAAGTGCTCGTCTGCCACTGGCCGCTCGGCCGGGGCGAGCACGTCCACGGCGTGGCCGAGCTGGCGCAGCTCCGCGGCCAGGTCACGGACGTGGGCGCCGACGCCGCCGGGCACCGTCCAGTCGTACGGGCAGACGACGCCGACCTTCACGAGGCGGCCTTCTCGGCCCCCGGGCCCGGGGCCGCCTGCCAGCCGGGCAGGCGCCAGTACGGGCTCAGCACGTGCCACTGCTGGGGGGCCCGGGCGATCAGGATCTCGAACTCCCCGGCCAGCCGCTGGGTGATGGCGAGCGCGTCGGCCCGCGCGTCCCCGGTCGGGCGGGCCTCGACCGGCTGCCGGCACACCGCCAGCCAGCGCCCGCGCCGCGTGCCCTGGTAGACCGCGCACGGCAGGAGCAGGGCGCCCGTCTTGAGGGCCAGCGAGGCCGGCCCGCCCGGCATCGTGGCCGTGGCCCCGAAGATGGTCACCGGCAGTCCCCCGCCGGTCAGGTCGCGGTCGCAGACCAGGGCGGCGAGCCGCCCGGCACGCAGGGTGCGGAGCACCCCGCGCAGGGTCTCGGACCCCTCTTCCACGGGAAGCAGCTCGATGCCGAGGGCCCGGCGGTAGGCGACGAACCGCTCGAACAGCTCGGGCGGGCGCAGCCGCTCGACCACCGCGGTGGCCTGGTACCCGGAGGCGGCCAGCCAGGCGGCCCCGAAGTCCCAGTTGCCGATGTGGGGGCTGGCGAAGATCACGCCCCGGCCGCTGGCCACGGCGGAGTCCAGGTGCTCGCGGCCCTCGAAGTCCATGCGCCGAACGACCTCGGCCGGGCTCAGGTCCTCGAGCCGGAACGCCTCGACCCAGTAGCGGCCGTAGCTGGCGAAGCCGCGCCGGACCATCCGCTCCAGCCGCTTCGCCGACACGCCCGGCCCGAGCACGTGTTCGAGATTGGCCCGCAGGGCCTGCCGGCGGCGCTCGTCGACCTCGTAGAAGACCCGGCCGCCGATCCAGCCGAGCAGGAACGCGACCGGTTCGGGCAGCCGGCGGCACACGGCCCACGCGGTCAGCCAGCGGCGACCTGCCCGCTGGTCCCGGTCGGTCACCGACCGATATCCGGCCCGAGCTCGGGCTGCTGCCAGACCCGCAGGACGCGCTGCACCACCGTGATCAGGGTGCCGATCGCGAGGACCCACAGGCCGGCCAGCACGTGGCCGAAGAGCAAGGCGACGCCGAGCACGATGACCCGCTCGGGCCGCTCCGCGATGCCGGCGTTGCACTCGTACCCGAGCGACTCGGCCCGCGCCTTCACGTACGACACGATCAGCGACAGACCCATGACCAGGGCGGCGAGCACGGCCACACGGGGCATGTTGCGCACGGTGGCCAGCCACACGATGCCGGTGAGCACGGCCGCGTCGGAGAGCCGGTCGACCACCGAGTCGAGGAACGCGCCGCGCCGCGAGTCCCGCCCTGACGCCTTGGCCACCGCGCCATCGAGCATGTCGGGGAGGCCGGAGAGCAGGCTGACCACCCCGCCGACCCGGTCGTGGCCCGTCGCGATCAGGGTGCCGGCGCCGAGGCTGCCTGCCAGGCCGATGGCGGTCAGGCTGTTCGCGGTGATGCCGGCCTTGGCAAGAGCGTAGCCGGCGGGTTCGGTGACGTGGCGAAAGCTGTTTCTGGCTTTGTTCGACGAGAGCACGGAGATCCTGTCAACGGGAATGCCGCCCCGGACGGAACGGCGCAAGGACCGGACGACCAGGCGAGGCTAGCACGCCGTCCGGTCACACTCAATTATGCCGCGATCTCGTCTCGACCACACTGCTGAAGAGGGCGTTTCGGGTGGTAGCATCGCCACTCCCGGCAGGATTGACGGTGAACACCTGCTGGCCGGGTCGTGAACGTTCGCCAGCATCGTCGAGGACGGGGGTCCGGGGAACGAGACAGCCCCGGCCCCGGAGCCCCATGACCGTCCGAGGGGAGCCCCCAGCGGCCCATCGGATGCAGCCCGAGAGGGAGGGCCGGAACCTTGAAGAGCTATTCCACTGACCACGTCCGCAACATCCTGATCGTGGGCCACGGTGGAGCCGGCAAGACCTCTCTGGTCGAGGCGTTGCTGCACGCCACGGGCGCGGTCAACCGGCTCGGCCGGGTCGAGGACGGCTCCACCACCACCGACTTCGAGCCGGAGGAGACCCGCAAGCAGATCTCGGTGTCGCTCGCGCTCGCCCCGGTCGAGCACGGCGGCTGCAAGGTGAACCTGCTCGACGCGCCGGGCTACGCCGACTTCGTCGGTGAGGTACGCGCCGCCCTGCCCGCCGTCGACGCCGTGCTGTTCGTGGTCAGCGCGGTCGACGGGGTCGAGACCCAGACCGAGGTGGTCTGGACCATGGCCGAGGAGCTCGGGCTGCCCAGGGCCTTCTTCGTCAACAAGCTCGACCGCGACCGTGCCTCCTTCTCGCGCACCCTCGACGCCATCCAGGCCACCTTCGGCAAGGGCTGCCCGCCCCTGTACCTCCCGATCGGCGAGGAGCACGAGTTCTCGGGCCTGGTCGGCCTGCTCTCGGGCCGGGCGTTCACCCACGGCGCCGACGGGCGCCGCACCGAGGGCGACGTGCCCGACGGGCTGGCCAGCACCGCCGAGGACCTGCGCGCCCAGCTCATCGAGACGGTCATCCAGGAGGCCGAGGACGAGGAGCTGATGGACCGCTACCTCGGCGGCGAGACGATCGCCCCGACCGACCTGATCCCCGACCTCGAGCAGGCGGTGGCCGCCGGCCGGCTCTTCCCGGTCCTGGCCGGTGCGGCCACCAGGGGCATCGGCACCGCCGAGCTGCTCGAGATCATGACCGAGGCGTTCCCCTCCCCGGTCGAGCGCCGGGCCTACGAGGGGAAGATCCCCGGGAGCGAGGAGACCGTCAGCCGCACCGCCGACCCGGCCGGCCCGATGGCCGCGTACGTGTTCAAGACGATCTCCGACCCCTACGTGGGACGGCTGAACCTGTTCCGGGTCATCTCGGGCACGTTCAAACCCGACCAGACGGTGCTCAACGCGACCAAGGGCCGCGACGAGCGGGTCGGTCACCTGCTGACGCTCCGGGGCAAGAGCCAGGAGCCGGTCGACCAGATCGTGGCCGGCGACATCGGCGCGGTGGCCAAGCTCGCCGACACCTCGACCGGCGACACCCTGACCGACAAGGACGCGCCGTTCGTGCTGCCGGCGCCGTCCATGCCCGACCCGCTGCTCCCCATCGCGATCGCGCCCAAGTCCCGCGGCGACGAGGACAGGCTGTCCTCCGGCCTGACCCGGGCGGAGGCCGAGGACCTGACCCTCCGGGTCGACCGCAACGCCGAGACCCACCAGACCGTCCTGTGGGGCATGGGCGAGAACCACATCGAGATCGTGCTCGAGCGCCTGAAGCGGAAGTTCGGGGTCGGGGTGGCCCAGACCCCCCTGCGCCTCCCCTACAAGGAGACGTTCAAGGCCCCCGTCAAGGCCCTGGGACGCCACGTCAAGCAGTCCGGCGGCCACGGCCAGTACGCCATCTGCAACATCGAGGTCGAGCCCCTGCCCCGCGGCAGCGGCTTCGAGTACGTCGACAAGATCTACGGCGGCGCCGTCCCCAACCAGTTCATCCCCTCGGTCGAGAAGGGGGTGCGCAAGGCGATGGACGACGGTCTCGTCGCCGGCTACCAGGTGGTCGACGTCCGGGTCACCCTGTACGACGGCAAGTTCCACTCGGTCGACTCCTCGGACATGGCCTTCCAGATCGCGGGCGGGCTGGCGTTGAAGGACGCGGCCGCCCGCAGCGAGATCTCCCTGCTCGAGCCGGTGCTCGAGCTCGAGGTGCTGATCCCCGACGAGTACGTGGGCGACATCCTCGGCGACCTGTCCTCCCGGCGGGGCCGGGTGGTCGGCACCGACCCGGTCGGCACCGGGCGGACGCTGGTCCGTGCCACCGTGCCCGAGGCCGAGGTGGTGCGCTACGCGATCGACCTGCGCTCCATGACCCGCGGCAAGGGGTCGTTCGCACGCCGCTTCTCCCACTACGAGGAGCTGCCCGCCCACCTCGCCGCCAGGGTCGTCGAGCAGGCCAAGGCCGAGCGCGAGGCCGCCTCGAGGTAGCAGCAGCGTCGCCCGCCTCCCTGCGGACCGTCCGGCCCCGGCAATGGCCCCGCTCCACCCGGCGGCCGTGGCTCGGGCCGGGCACGCGTGCCAGCGGTGGCCCGCGCCTGGCCCGCGCCCGCGCCTGGCCCGCGCCCGCGCCTGGCCCGCGCCCGCGCCTGGCCCGCGCCCGCGCCTGGCCCGCGCCCGCGCCTGGCCCTGGCCCGCGCCCGGCCCGCGGGTGGAACCGGTCCGCCTCGCCGGGCGTATCCATGGCACCGAGGTCGCGCAGGAGGAGACGGGCGGATGGCGCTCCGGGGCATGGTCGCGCTGCTGGTCGTTGCGGCGGTCGCCGCAGCCGGCTGCGGCCGGCCCGAGCCTCCGCCCGAGGCGCGGGCCGGGGAGGCCGCGCCCGCCACCGTGCCCTGCTCCCCCACCTACCCGGACGAGCTGAGCCCGTCGTACCGTCCGGACGCGCCCGTCCGGAGCGTCGTCGGGCACGGTCATGTGCTGGCCGGGACGGTGCTGTCGAGCCGGGACTGCGCCCCGGTCGCGGGCGCCCGCGTCGAGCTGTGGCCCGAGGGCCCGGAGGGCGGGCACCCGGACGCCGCCCGGGCCACCGTGCTGGCCGGGCCCGACGGGTCGTACCGGTTCGAGTGCGACCCCACCGACCACGTCCACATGCGGGTGTCGGCACCCGGCTTCCAGGTCCTCGCGACCAACCGCTACCACACCGAGGGCCGGCCGGCCGGCACCTTCGAGGTCGTGCTGGCCCCCGAGGGCTAGACGCGGGCCGCGGGCACGCCAAGCCCGGTCTCGTCACGGTCGCCGGCAAGCTCAGCCATACGGGCCGGCGGCGACGAGTCGGCCCAATGGCCCAATGAGGTGTGCGCCGCCCGGGCGGTGAGAACACTGTGGGTGCCATGGGCGCCCGGGTGCGACACTGTGCGCATGGGCCCCGCCGAGGCTGAAGTCACGTACACGACCACGACCCATGGGGTGGAATGGTCCGCGCTGAAGGCCACGCTGGCGGCGGACGACTTCGACAACGGCAGGAGCCCGGCGCAGCTACAACGGTCGTTCGAGCGGTCCCACGGCGTGGTCTTCGCCTGGGTCGGCGGGCAGGTCGTGGGGACCGCCAGGCTCCTGTCCGACGGCGTCTGCAACGCCTACCTGGTCGACGTCTGGACCCTGACCGCCCACCGGCGGCGCGGCATCGGCTCGCAGATGGTCACCACGCTGCTCGCCATGGTGTCCGGACAGCACGTCTGCCTGTTCACCACCGATCACCCAGCCTTCTACCGGCGTCTCGGCTTCGCCGAGGAGACCATCGGCATGTCGACGGTCGTGGGGGAGTGGCTCCGCCCGCACCCGTAGCGCCCAGAGAAGGTCTGCTTCCACTGCCGATGCGGCGCTGCTGTACCAGGTCGACGTAGAGGACCAGGCCGTTCGACCGTAGCATGCGTTGCGGGCCGGCTGGAGGCCGCTTTCGTCATTGACAGGAAGTATCCGGTCGGAAAGCCTTCCCCGGTCGAGCCGACCCGGGGAGGACCATGACCGACCCACAGCGACCGCTGCAGCCGAGATGGGGGCCGGCCGGGCCACCGGTGATACCGGGCCCACGCCGCCCCGACCGCTACGCCGGTCGGGTATAGTTCCTGCTCACCGTCGAGCTATGCCTACAGGCACGCCCTGCGGGAGGATGGCGCAAACGTTCATGCGCGTCAGCACCTCGAAGAACATCCTGTTGCACAGTAGGATGCGCGAATCGCGGCGTGTGCCTGGCGGGAACCGAACTCCCATCGAGAGGAGATAGGCGATGGTCACTGTGGGGCTCCTCGTTCGACTGGAGGCCAAGCCGGGGAAGGAGGCCGACGTGGCGAGCTTCCTCGAGGGAGGGCTGTCGCTGGTGGAAGAGGAGCCGGCGACGATCGCGTGGTTTGCGATCCGTCTTGGCCCATCGCAGTTCGGCATCTTCGATGCCTTCCCAGACGACTCGGGCCGGCAAGCACACCTCGCGGGCCGGGTCGCTGCCGCACTGATGGCGCAAGCTTCCGAGCTGTTCGCGCAGCCGCCGGTCATCGAGCCGGCCGACGTTATCGCGGCCAAACTCCCTGGCTAGCTGTCGTGTCGGGGACGCCCTCTTGCATGGACCTCCCCCGACCGCCCTACGGCCGTGCCGGGAGCCGGAACTGCTGTGGGGTCACACCCTACTCCGAGGTGCTGATTGATCCGGTCCGACTAGTCAGCTGATCGGCGATGGCCTGGCGCGACCAGGGGGAACCATCCTCCCTCCGCCAGCGTGTATGAAGGACGTGAGGACGGCTTCAGACGGCGAGCAGCGATGGCGGGGCACGACGCGACTTCAGCGCCTTCTACCGTGCCAGCTACGGCCGGTTGGTGGGTCAGCTGCTGGCCATCACAGGGAACTTGCAGGACGCCGAGGACGCCGTCCAGGAGGCCTTCGCCCGCGCCTCGCTGCGCTGGACGCGGCTCCGTGACTTCGACGTCCCGGAGGCCTGGGTCCGGCGGGTGGCGACAACGCGACCTACGCCCGACCGCCAACGGTGGCCGCGATCCACCGCCGTGGGCGCCGGCGCCGCCTGTATCAGGCAACCGGCATCGTCGTGCTAGCAGCGTCGTAACTGACGGGCAGGCAGGCTAGGCTCAAGCGTGCCGGGTGACCCGAAACTCGGCCTCGGTGCCGTACGACCCGTCATGGCCCTCGATCATCCAGGTCAGCAGTGAGCGGCCGGGTTGGGCGTCAGCGGGGATGGCGGCCACCAGCTCGAATGTCGCCTGCTCCCCTGGCCGCAAGGCACCGCCAACCGCCCCGCAGGCCAGCCCGTACCGGTGCTTGTGGTGGACGGTCCAGCGGCCGCCCGGTCCAAACAGGTTCACGGTCAGACGTGGCCTGAAACACCGGCCCTACGTGGTGTCGGATGTGCCGCTACTACTTCGTCCCCATGCGATGCGAGCACCTAGCTTCAGGTCGTCTGCCTCTTCGTTGGAGATCAAGCGTAGATTTCGAAGCCGATCGGCGAGGCTAGTCAAACTAACCCGTAACCGACGAGCTACTCTTACCACCTTTGGTGGATCGCTTATGTCTCCGCCTTCTAACTCGATTGCTGCCAGCAACAGATCAGTAGGCATAAGAAAGGCAGCTGCAAACGCATTCGCGCGCTGCTCAGTATCGAGGGGAGCCCACGGGCCACTTACGATCGCTAGAGCTTGAGCGAGCGAGCGATCTAGCAAAAGGTGGCCAAGTTCATGTGCCATCGAGAACCTCAGGACAGGCTCATCGACCCCGCGCCGATAGTTGCGATTTAAGAGGATTTGAGGCACAAGCCCCCGAGCCAATAGGCACACCGCGCGCGTACTCGCGTCCTCCAAATCAATATAGTCAACGCGCACTCCAATTGAGCTTAGTAAGACGGCTACGTCAACATACTCCGCGGGCTTCAGTTCAGCTAGTAGTGTCTGATACGCAGCCTCCCCGAGGTAACTTCCCTCTTCACCGGGTGTGAAACCGAGCCCCGCTACTGGCGGAAGATCAATATCGCGCAATCTCTTGAGGGTGCTATCATCCCTGTCCCGTGTAGCCTTCAGGAGGATTGCGGCCAGTGTCTCGGCATCTGCGCCAGTGAGCGTGGGACTAGCGCTCCCAAATAGCAGCGCAGGGGCTGGGGCGGGCAGGAGTACAAGCTCATCTTGTTTACGCTCGCCCCATAGTAGACGAGCTTGTTCTTCATCTGCGTTGCTGAAAGCGCTGTCGACTGCGCCCCACAGTGTATCGAAGCTTGGTCCCGGCTCTTGCCCCGCAAGCCAGGCGAGCCTTGCTCTGTAGTGCTCGGGTGCCCCTAGCTGGCGGATCCGGTCCTGGAATCGGGCAAGTCGTGAAGAGTCTGGGCGCCGACGCAGTAGTTCCTCAGCCGCTGCGGCTAGAGCGCGATAGAGAGCCCCGGCTACAGAGTCAGCAGGCACTCGCCATGACTGTCGTCCCACATAGAACTCAATACCTGATGGTGGAGGCGCGCCCGGGGTGCTTCCTAAAGAGACTTCTACGTAGTCACCATAGCGTCGAAAATAGATATCGGGGAAGATGCCCCCAGCGTCGCCCTCACGGATGTTGTGGCGAGCCCACCAACGCCGTCGGATTTCGTGCCAGTCGAACTCGTCAATACCAGGCGGCAGAAGAAGTGGCGGACGTGAGTTCCTTCCAAGAGCATCGGCTGCGACTGCCGCTTCGTTGTTTAGCGGCAAGCGCTGCTCGTGTAGAAGAGCATCCCAGTTATCGACTACCCATTCCAAAAGCGGTAGTAAATACCAGTGAATGGTCTCGGCGGATTCTCCATTTTCCAGATGCGCGCAGAGATTCACTCCGTGGACCCAAAAACCAAAGGACCCCCATGACTCTCGTTCATCAGGCGCGACCATGTAGTCGTCAGTGTCATCATCGCGGGAGAGCTGCAACAGTACCGCGAAGTCCGAGGTATCGCCCGCTTGATAGCGCCACGTGATAGCACCCATTTAGTATTCCATTCGAAACTTCGGGGCAGCTACTTGTTGCGTTTCGACCCAATGCCGCTGTATGGCGGCCGGCACGCGACCCCACTCAACCTGGTAGCCATGCCATAACACATCGCGTTCAGGAGGCGTTGCACCCGGCTCGTCTGTACAGCGCCCCATGAATGCCCGCCGTCCATCTGTCGCGTATCGCCTTCGGTTGCCAATGGGGTCCACAATCGATTGCTCGAATAACTTGTGTCCGTCCACATCGTCAGGGCAGATTCTGCCCTTCCGGCCGCGAGCAGGGTGACGCTTATGGCGAGGACTCGGCTCGTACCGGTCAACCATACCCGACCTCCCAGACTATGCGACTTGTGACAAGCGGAAGGCCCGCAGAGCGCACGACAGCAACTTGCGGGCCTTTGGACCATCCACATTATGCGATATCGATGCTGCCTGCAAGGCTAGAGCCCTGAGCCTGGGCCCACCGATGTGGATTGGGTGGCGGGCTGACGCGGAGATGAAAAGGACCCCAGCTTCGACGACACCCCACGCCGTCGCCAACGCCGGGCTGCTGCTGCCCGCCGCCAGCTCTCGGGGATGTGAGGCGCTATAGCCCTAGCTTGGCGTTCGTCCTGACGACCGTGGTACCGGCGCTGCCCGGTTCCCGCCTGAACCCGGCTCAGCCGGCAGGAGCGGGTGGGCGGCGGGCGACCAGCCCGAAAGCGGGGGCGAACACGGGCCGGAGGCGACGTGGGGTGGCGAGCGCCGCCCGGCGGCCGAGGGCGAGGGCACGCTGCTTGACCCGCGCCTTCAGGGCCGAGCTGGCGGTGACGTGGGGGAAGAACAGGGTGCGCAGGAAGTACTCGAGCTCGGCGCCGTCGGTGGTCCCGACCAGGTAGGCAGGGCAGCGCTGGTCGGGGAAGGCCAGGTAGGCGGCTGCCGGCTCCAGGCCGGCGGCAGCGAGCACGCGCCACGCGGCGGCGGCCCGGAGTGCGCCACGGTCCCGCAGGCCGGCCGGGTAGAGGCGGTTGGCGAAGCCCGCGTACAGCCAGCCGTCGGGCGCCACCGCGGCGGCGGCCCGGCCGAGCAGGTCGGCCGCTCCCCCGGCACCGTCCAGCCGCGCCCAGGCGCCGAGGTCGCCGACGACCACGGCCGCGTAGCGCCGCCCGTCCAACGCCCCGGCCAGCCCGGCGGCGTCCCTGGCCGGGCAGACCGCGCCGGGCAGGGTCTCGCCGTCGATGGCCAGCAGCAGCAGGCCGTCCGGCTCGCTCGGCACCACGAGACGCCAGTTCAGCAGGCGCGCATCCGTCCCCGGATCCGCCGGCTCCCCCACCGCTGGCGCCACTGGGTCGCCCGCGTCGGGGGTGGCGGGTGGGACGGGGCGCACCTTGGGCATGGGGGTCACCTCTGGGCCGGTGTGGCGACCAAGGCGGTCAGGGCCGCGCGTGGCCGCCAGCGGGCCTCGCGTGGGGCGGCGGCCAGCGCGATGGCGAGGAAGGCGGCGGCGTAGGCAAGCGCACCGGCCGCGACCAGGAGGAGCAGCGGGCCGTGCCTGAAGGCGAGCAGCAGGCCGGCCATGGGCAGCGACGCGAGCGCGGGCACGGCCAGGCTCGAGGCGAGGGCCGAGGGGCCGGCCAGCCGCCGGAGCATGACCGCGTAGGTGGCGAACAACCCGGCCTCGGTGACCGCGGTGGTGACCGCGGCGCCAAGGTACGACCAGCGAGGGATGGACCAGGCGTTCAAGCCCAGGTTGAGCGCTGCCGCGCCGGCGACCGCAACCGTCCGCCTGGTCTGGCCGTCGGCGGCGGTGAGCGCGGTGCCAAGGGTGTGGCCGAGCATGCGGACCGGGATGACCAGGACGAGCACCTGGTAGGCGAGGACCGCCGCGTCGAACCTGCTGCCGTACACGAAACGGAAGATCGCGGGGGCGAGCAGCAGCGACCCGATCATGATCGGCACGCCGACCGCGGCCAGCAGCCGCAGCGACACGTCCCGGTAGCGCCCGAGCCGGCCGGCGTGGTCGGGCCAGGCGCGGCTCATCCGCGGGTACAGGGCGGTGTTCAGCACCCGGGCGAGCACGTTGAGGTACAGGACGAGGTTGGTGCCGGCCTGGTACAGCCCGACCGCGGTGGGGCCCTTGACGAAGCCGAGCAGTACCGCGTCGACCCGGATGTAGGTGAGCGACATGGCGTCGTCCAGGGCGAACGGGACCGCACGGCGCAGGGTCGGCCGCAGGAAGGCCAGGTGCGGGCGGGGCACCACGAGCACGCGCAGCACGCGGCAGGCCGTCGTCCAGCCGGCCAGCGCGCCGAGCACGCGGCTGCCCACGTAGGCGAGCAGCACGCCGCGCACGCCCAGCCCGGCGTCCAGCGCGAACGGGATGCCGGCCAGGAAGACAGCCTCCTGCGCCACGGTGGCGGCGCTCTCGAGCCCCATCCGTTCCCAGCCCGCGAACGCGGCGAAGGTGATGCGCCCGGCAGTGTCGAAGGCGAGCGCAAGCCCGGCCAGCGTCACCGCCTCGACCACGTCCGGGCCCTGCCCGGCCACCCGGACGCCCGCCACCAGCAGGGCGGTGACCACGCCGCCGGCGACCAGGGCGACGAGCGTGCCGGCCTCGATCCACGAGCGGGAGCTGCCCGGCTCTCGCGCGACCTCCCTGGTGAGCAGGTTGAACAGGCCCAGGCCGACCGCGAAGCTGAACATCGTCGACAGGGTGAGGGCGAACTGGAACACGCCGAGCTGGGCCGGGCCGCCGTGCCTGGCGACCAGGATCACCGCGGCCAGCCCGCTCACCGCCCGGGCCGCGAAGGTGACGAGCTGCCAGCCGGAGTTGCGCGCGACCAGGCGGCGGCCCCGCCCCCGGCCGCCGCCGTCGCCTCCGGGCTGCCGGCCCCTTGGCCCCTGTGGGCGACCCGGCCCGGACGCCCTGGGCTGGGCCGGCGCGTACCCGGTCAATTCAGCACCGCGAACGGCCGCATACGGGCGACCGGCCGGACAAGGCCGTGGCGGACGAGGATGCCGAGCGCCTCGTCGACGCCCTTGTCGTCGAGGTGGTCGACCTCGGCGGGCGCCGTCCCCCGGTAGTTGAACCTGAGGGTCGAGCGCCCTTCGGGGTCGGGCTGGGAGATGCCCCGCGCGGCGAAGTCGGCGATCACGGTGCCGGCGCCGTGGCAGGCCGAGTGCAGGCTCGCCTCGGCCTGGGCGCCGGCCACGCACAGGTAGGAGGAGGTGCGGTTGGTCCCAGGGAGCAGGACGGCCTGGCCGGTCCGCCCGAACACCGGGTTGCCGGCCATCCGGGCCGCCGGCCAGGCCCGGCAGGAGTTGTGCCGGTGGACCACGGCGAGCCTGCCACCGACCTCCTCCTCGTAGATCGAGTTGTGCGGCGAGTCGACCACGAGCTGGTGGCCGCGGGCGCCGAAGGACCGCTCGGCCAGCGCGCACAGGCTCGCGTAGGTGGCCATGCGGAAGGCGAAGCCGTAGTTCATGGCCGCCGCGTTGGCCAGCAGCAGGCGCTCGCCCTCGGCGCTGGCCCGCTCGACCGGCGGGCAGCCGTCGGAGAAGTACAGGGCCAGGCGGAGCCGGAACTCGGCCAGGGACCGGGCGGTGGCCAGGTGGTACAGGGGCTTCTGCAGCCGCATCTGGGCCCTGACCTTCCGCGACATCTTCTTCCGCTGGCCGAACATGCGGCCGACCTGGCCGGCGAGCACGCCGCCGCCCCCGTGGTACTGGAGGGTGACCTGGCCGGTGCGGACGCCGAGCAGCTCGGCCGCCACCGGGTCGAGCACCTCCTCGACCTGCTGCAGCTCCACGAAGTGGTTGCTCGGACCAATCGTGCCGAAGCGCTGGCGCGAGAGCTGCACCGACAGCCAGGGCAGCTCGCGCGCGACCCGCGCGTCGCCGCCGTAGGGCTCAAGGGCGACGCGCCCCTCCTCCTCGATGCGGGCGAGCTGTGCCTCGTCGATCCCCCACCGGTCGACCGCGAAGCGGGCCCCGCCGGTGGCGGCCCGCAGCACCTCGGCAGGGGTGAGGTCGCGGCGCCTGGTGGTCGGGTACGGGTAGCGCTCGCGCACGCCCCGGTAGAAGTCCTCCACGGCGGCCCGGCCCGGGCGGTCGGTCTCGAGCGCGATCAGGGCCATCCCGCAGTTGACCGAGGCGCTGGTCAGGGTCGCCCTGATCGTGCCCTCGGTGGCGACCGCGATGCTCGAGGGCATCTCCATGTCGTGCTTGTGGTGGAAGTCGGGGAGCACCACCGGCGGGGCGGCCAGGTCGGCGCCTGCCACGCCCTGGGCGAGCTGGTCGAGGACGGCGGGGTCGGCCGGGGCCGACTCGCTCTCGAACACGCGCGGCGCAATGGCCCGGCCTGCGGCGGCCGCTGTCTCGCCCGTCAGTACCCGTGGTTGCAAGCTGCTGCCTCCGTGACGAGGCGGGAGCCCGGCCGCTCGGCCGGTTCCCGGCGATCGTTGGGACCGGAGCGGGCCGGACACGGTCCCGTCACCCGATCATCGGTTGTCGTTCACCCTACGTAAGGACGATGGCCCGAAGATCGGACGAGCGAATGACTTCGGCTACGACGCCCGCGTGACCCGACGGTGGGACTTGGCCGTCGGCATCGACGCCTGCGTGACCCGACGGTGGGGCTTGGCCGTCGGGATCGTCGCCCGCGCCGCAGGCGCTCCTCGCACCGCCAGGACCGGACCGCTTGCACCATCTGCGCATCAACCGATACCGGCAGCGGTGTAGACGCCGGCGAACACCTCGGCCAGCTTGTCCAGGTCGCTGGTCATGCCCTGCTCGGTCGAGCTGGGGGTGAAGTGGGTGAACAGCGCCGTCCCCTCGGCCTTGCGCCTGCGCAGGCCCTGCCAGAGGGCGTTGTCGCGGTTGCCCGGGTCCATCAGGCGCACGATCTCCCCCCGGTACCGCTGCCGCCAGGTCCAGATGTCGATCGCCGGGGCGCCCTGGCGCTTCGGCAGGTCGACGAAGGTGCGCAGGTCGCTCTCTGCCGTGACGGTCCCGCCCCGGTAGCGGCCGGGGAACGCCAGCGCCTTGCGATACTGCAGGCGCACCTTGGACGGCCAGCCCCGGCGCTTGGCCTCGGCCCAGGCCAGGCGCTGGGCGGCGTCACGGTCGATGCCCCAGTCCTGGTAGGCCGACGGCTTGAGCAGGCCGGTGGAGAGGTTCACCACGTCGAGGTGGCCCGAGGCGAGGTACCCGTCGACCTGCTCGACGGTGAGGGCGGGGTGCTTGCGCCTGGCCCTGGCCCGGCAGACCGCGCCGGCCACCCTGGCCCTGACCCCGGTCGCGCCCGGGGCGCAGCCGAGCTCGGGCACGAGGATGTCGACCAGGAGCTTCTTGCCGGGCGCGGCCTTGCCGAGCGCGGCCGCCGCATCGGCCAGGAAGGCGCGGGCCCGCGCCGGGTCGCCGTCGAACCCGTCGCCGTAGGCGAGCTCGTCGGCGATCTTGAAGCCGGCCACCCCGGGCCGGGCGGCCAGGTCGGCCAGGCGGGCGACCCCCTCGTCGAAGCGGGCCCTGCCCTCCAGCCAGCGCCGGGCCAGGTCGGCCTCGAGCCAGACCTGCAGGTCGCGGGCTGCCGCGGCGTCGACCGCGGCCTCGTACCTGGACACCTTGGCGAACGGCCTGGCCGTGGTCGGCGTCGGGGACGCGTCGGTGTCGTTCCTGCCGGAGGTGCAGGCGCCGAGCAGCAGCGCGGCAACGACCAGCAGGGCGGGGGCGGCCCGCCTCAAGCTGCTGATGCCTGCCAGAGCCAAGTCGAGGACCTTTCAGTCAGGAACGCGAGGAGCAGGGACCGGTAGCCGGCCCGGAAGGCCGGGTCGTCGAGGGCGGTGGCCTGGTCGGCCAGGAACAGCGGGAAGAACACGGCGTTGGCGGCGGGCGGCACGCCGAGCCGCTCGAGCTGGCCGGCGACGTGCCTGCGCACCAGCGCCGGGAACCAGCCACGGCCGAACCAGGTGTAGCCGAACCCTGGCAGGTTGGCCCAGTCACCGTAGCGCCGCCAGCGCCGCTCGTGGTCCTGCCGCTCCGGGTGGCCGGGCACACGGCCGGCCGTGCCCGGGTAGGCCCGGTCGAGGTAGAACCCGTAGGAGGTGGGGAACTTGTAGATGTCCCCGAAGGGCAGCCCGGCCGCCTGCCCCCGCTCCCAGTCGATCACGCCGCGCACCTCCCCCCCGTCCACCAGCAGGTTGCCCATCCAGAAGTCGCCGTGCACGCCGGTGACCGGCAGCGGCGTGGCCCTGGCCAGCTCGACGGCGCGGTCGGAGACCGCCTCGAACAGCGACGCCTCGGCCTGGCTCCAGCCGATCTCGGCCCGGTAGCGGTCGACCACGGCGCCGACCTGGCGGGCGACACCCTCGGCGTCGAGCCCGGCCCGGGCCACGCGGGTCGCCTGCTGGAAGGCGGACAGCCAGCTCCCGGCGGCCGCGAAGTCGGCCTCGACCCGGGCCGGGTCGGCGGTGTGGCCGGGGGTGTGGTAGCCGGCGCTCATCGGCACGCCGGCCATGGGCGCCTGCACGAGCACCAGCCGGCCCCGCACCCGCTCGAGCGCGAGCGGCTCGGGGAGCCGGCCGAGCGCGCCGTCGACCGGGCCCGGGGGGCGGAGCGCGCGCAGGGCGTCGTGCTCGGCCACGACGCAGCGCTCGGCCCGCTCGGCCCTGGCCACCTTGGCCACGGCCGCGGGCGCGCCCCGGGTGTCGAAGAAGATCACCGTCACCTTCGCAGACGGGCTCCGGTCGATCCCGGCCACCAGCGCGCCGGCCAGCGGCGGCCGGCCCGGCCGGAGCGTCCCCCAACGCTCGGCGAGGAACTCCCTGATCGCGTCGATCATGCCGTCAGCTCGACCACCGGCGCAGGGCCGCCGAGCCCCAGCCCTCCCGCAGGGGCGGGCTCGCCGACCCGGGTGAGGTCCACGGTGGGCGCCGCAGGGGCGGGCTCGCCGACCCGGGTGAGGTCCACGGTGGGCGCCGCAGGGGCGGGCTCGCCGACCCGGGTGAGGTCCACGGTGGGCGCCGCAGGGGCCGGCAGGCCGAGCAGGCGGCAGTAGGCCTGGTCGATCAGGTGGCACATGCGCAGGGGCGAGAACACGGCCAGGACGCCGGCCCGGCCCTGGGCGCCCATGCGGCGCCCCTCCTCGGGGTGGTCGAGCAGCCAGGCCACGCCCTCGGCCAGGGCGTCCGGGTCGCGCGCTGGGGCGAGCAGGCCGGTGGCGCCGGGCACGACCAGGTCGGGGACGCCGTTGACGGCGGTGGCGACCACGGGCCGGCCAGAGGCGAGCGCCTCGGTGAGGGCCCGGCCCAGCCCCTCGTACAGCGAGGAGATCACGAACACGTCGAAGCTGGCGCCGATACGGGGGGCGTCGGGCCGGTAGCCGGTGAGCAGCACCTCCACCCCGAGGCGGGCCGCCTCGGCCCTGACCTCGTCCTCGAGCGGGCCCGCGCCCACCATCACGAAGCGGGCGTCCGGGCGCCGGCGGGCCACCGCAGCGGCCATCCGCACGAAGTCCAGGGGCGACTTCTGGTGGTCGACGCGGCCGACCGTGCCGACCACCGGGGCGGACGCCGGGATGCCCAGCTCGTCCCGGACCGCCGGGTCGGGCCGGGACGGGATCTGGTCCAGCTCGACCGCTGACGGCACCACGCCGACCCGGCCCGGACCGGCCAGGCGCGTCTCCACCGCCTCGCGGGCGACCCTGGGCGACACGGCCAGGAACCCGTCGGTCATGGGCCGGACCAGACGCTCGAGCGCGAGGTAGGCGCGGCGCCGCAGCGGGCCCATGAAGTCGTGGAAGCTGAAGCCGTGGAAGGTGTGGACGACCACCGGGACGCGGCAGAGCCAGGCCGCGATCCGCCCCAGGAACCCGCCCTTGGCCGAGTGGGTGTGGACCACGGTGAAGCGCTCGGCTCGGATCAGCCGCACGAGCTGGACCAGGACGTAGAGGTCGTCGACCGGGGACAGCGTCTCGGAGAAGCGGCGCACCTGCACGGTGCGCACGCCGGCCGCCTCCGCCCGGTCCCACAGCGGGCCGCCGGGGCAGCCGGCCACCCAGACCTCGTAGCGGTCGGGGTCCATGCCGGTGGCCGACAGCAGGGTGTTGCCGCCCGCCCCGGCCCAGAACCGGGTGATGACGTGCAGGACCTTCACCTTGGCCGGCGCGGGTTGCGGAGGCAGCGCGGCGGGGGTGACCACGGGCTCCGTCGGGATGGGCCAGGCGCTCAACTGACTGCTCCTTGTCGTCAACGTGCGCGGTCCGGGTCGGCCGGCGCGGCGGTTTCAGACGCGCGCGGGCGCGGTCGACAGCAGCTCGGCCAGGCTCGCGCCCGGGGTGCGGGCCAGGACGACCTCGACACAGGGCAGGCGGCCGGCGAGCTCGGCCGCCACCTGCTCGACAGGCGGGTGGGCCGGGCCGAGCCCGGTCGCCGCCGCCAGCAGGGCCGCGTAGGACCAGTAGCGGCGCAGCTCGCCGGCGATGTAGGTGCCGGCGACGAGCGCACGGGTGGCCGCGTCCGGGGTGCAGTGGCGCACCGTGGGGGCGTCGCCCTGGCCACGGCGCAGGACCACCACCCGGTCGGGCCGCAGCTCGGGCACGCGGTTGGGCATGCGCGCCTCGCCCCGGCCGTGCGGCATGCGCCGGCCGCCGAGGCCGTCGGCGCGCATCGGCTCGACCAGCCCCCAGACCGTCGTCCCGTCCGACACCGAGAGGTTGTCGGAGGTGGCCGTCCCGCCCGCGGCCAGCTCGCGGCCGAGCAGGGTGGTCTTGCCCACCCCGCCCGGCCCGGCCAGCAGCGGCGTTGCCGGGCCGGCGGTGCAGGCCAGCGCGTGCAGCGGCGCCCGCCCGTGCACCCCCGCCCACCACAGGGCCGGGTACTGCAAGAGCACCGCGCGGGCGAGCAGGTGGAAGCGTGAGCGCTGCGCCCGGTGGAGCAGCAGGGCGCGGGGCGCCGGCCGCCAGCGCAGGGTGAACATGGCTGCCTCCGACCTCACCTGGAGGTGCAGGTCGAAGCCGGATCCACAGACGTCGGAGGCGACCAGCTCGCCGTCACGGGTGAAGGCGCCCCGGGCAAGCGGTGCGAAGCCCCGGGTGTCGAACGGCCCCCGCCCCCCCTCGACCGTGACCGTGATCCCCCCGCTGCCGCCGTCGGACCCGGCGCCGGCGGCGCCCTCGGTGATGACCTGGTGGAGCCAGCGCGGCGCCCGGACCACGGTCAGGCGCTCGCTGGCCGTCAGGAGCGTGACCACCATCAGAAGCCGTCCGGGTACGGGGCGGCCAGCGCGTCGGCCAGGTCGTCGCCCTGGGCCGGGGCGAACTCGGGGACGAGCTTGGACAGGTAGAGCCGGACCTGGTCGGGCTGGTTGGTGACGGCGGCCGCGAGCAGCTCCTCGAGCAGGCGCCAGAACTCCTCGCCGGTGCGCTGCTCGGTCGAGGTGGCCCACACCTTGGGGTGGGCGGTGGGCGTGCGCTGCTCGCGCACGCTGAACAGCGCCTCGTTGAGCTTCTCGCCGGGCCGCAGCCCGGTGAAGCGGATGGTGATGTCGGACTCGTCGAGGTTGAGCTGGGCCGCGTAGTTGTGCACCAGGTCGACGATGCGGACCGGCTCGCCCATGTCGAGCACGAAGATCTCCCCTGCCTCGGCCATGCCGCCCGCCTCCATGACCAGGCCCACGGCCTCCTCCACGGTCATGAAGAAGCGGGTCACGTCGGGGTGGGTGACGGTGACCGGCTCGCCGTTCTCGACCTGCTCGGCGAGCACGGTGAGGAACGAGCCCCGGCTCCCGAGCACGTTGCCGAAGCGCACCGAGGCGAACTTGGTGGGCCCGCCTGCCTGGGAGCCGACCACCAGCTCGGCCAGGCGCTTGGTGACGCCGAGCACCGAGGTCGGGTCGGCCGCCTTGTCGGTCGAGATCAGGATGAAGCGCTCGGTGCCGACCTCGACCGCCGCCTCGACCAGGTGCATGGTGCCGAGCACGTTGGACTTCACGCCCTCGCAGGGGTGGCGCTCGAGCAGGGGCAGGTGCTTGTGGGCGGCGGCGTGGAAGACCACCTCGGGGCGCAGGTCGCGGAACAGCTGCAGGATCCGGTTGCGGTCGCGGATGTCGGCGATGATCAGCTCGTCGGAGTCGAGCAGCGCCTCGCCGGAGATCTGCAGCTGGAGCCGGTGCAGGTTGGACTCGTCGTGGTCGAGCAGGTACAGCGCGGACGGCCCGAAGGCGCGGATCTGGCGGCACAGCTCGCTGCCGATGGAGCCGCCCGCGCCGGTGACCAGCACCCGCTTGCCGGCCACGACCGTGCGGGACGCGCTCCGCACCACCCGCATCTCGTCGCGTCCGAGCAGCCGGTCCACGCGCAGGCGGCGCAGGTCGGAGATGCGGGCGTCGCGCTCGATGGCGGCCACGAACGACGGCAGGTAGCGCACGCTGGCGCCCACGGCCGCGGCCTCGGCGCCCAGGCGCCGGATCTCGCGCGCCGGCAGCGACGGGATGGCCACCACCACCACGTCCACGGCCAGCTCCTCGGCGGCGTGGACGAACTCGTCGGTCCCGCCCACCACGGGCAGGCCCGCGATGGTGGCGTCCCGCTTGGCCGGGTCGTCGTCGAGGAACCCCACCGGCACCAGGCCGAACGAGGGGGTGCGGCCGAGGTCGCGGGCGATCGTCCGCCCGGCCTCGCCGGCCCCGACGATGAGACAGCGCAGGCCGTCGGCAGGCCGTGTGGTGAACGCCGGCTCGTTGATCGCGTGGGTCACAGTGCCGTCCTCGCTCCCTCGGTAGGGGCGGCGAGGCGGAGGTCGGCGATCGCCTCGCACACCCGGTCGACCTGGTCGTCGCGCAGGCTGGGGTAGAAGGGAAGGGACACGATCCGCTGGAAGGCGGCGTCGGCGGCCGGGAACCGGCCGGCCGCCTCGCCGAGCCGCCTGCGGAAGTACGGTTGCTGGTGGAGCGGGATGAAGTGGACCGAGCAGTCCACGCCCCGCTCGGCGAGTGCCTCGACGAACCGGTCGCGGGCCATGCCGAGCTCGGGCTCGACCTGGACGACGTACAGGTGCCAGGCGTGCCGGCCGGCGGCCGGCCGGGCCGCCGGGCGGATGCCGCCGATCCCGGCCAGGTTGGCCTCGTAGCGGCGGGCCAGCTCCTCCCGGCGTGCCTGCCAGCCGTCGAAGCGGCGGAGCTGGGCCCGCCCGATGGCGGCCTGCACGTCGGTCATGTTGGCCTTCAGGCCCTCGGTCTCCACCGCGTAGCGCCAGCCGTTGCCCGGCAGGTAGCGCTTCCAGGCGTCGTGGCTCATGCCGTGCAGGCGGGCCCGCTTGACGAAGTCGGCAAGGTCCGGGTCGGCGGTGGTGACCATGCCGCCCTCGCCGATGGGCAGGTTCTTGGTGGCGTAGAAGCTGAAGCAGGTCGCGGCCGAGATCGTCCCCACCGGCCGCTCCCCCACCCAGGTGCCGATCGCGTGCGCGGCGTCCTCCACGACCCGCGACAGCGGCAGCCCGGCCGCGGCGGCCAGCTCCTCGACCGGGGACGGGTAGCCGGCGAAGTGCAGCACGACCATGGCGTCGGCGCCCCCGGCCCGCGAGGCGGCCGTCGCCGTGGTGGCCGTGTCCGGCGCCAGCGTGTCCGGGTCGCAGTCGACCAGGACGGGCTCGAGGCCCGCGTTGACGATCGCGTGCACCGCGCCGCAGAAGGTGATGGTGGGGGTGAGCACCTTGGCGCCCGGCGGCAGGCCGAGCCCGCGCAGGGCCAGCTCGATGGCTGCCGTGCACGAGGACACGGCCAGCGCCTGGTCGGCGCGCAGGCCGAGGTAGGCGGCGAGCTCGCGCTCGAACTCGACCACCTCGGGCCCGGCGGTGACCCAGCCGGAAGCGAGCACGCGGGCAGCGGCCGCGACCGCGTCGGGCGCGATCTCGGTCCTGGCGAACGGGATCCGGTCGGTCTCGACCGAGAGGTCGGGCAGCGCCGTCACCTGGCCGGCTCCCCCCGGTCGGATGCGCAGGTACCCCTCCACACGGCGTTGCGGCTTCGCTCCATTCAGTCCCCCGAGTACGGATATTCGCTGCTGCTTCACATCCCGTTCATCAACGACACCGCCAAGGGTGGCCGAACAAGCGCGCTTGGGGATCGGGCGGCGGGGGGATATCGACTACAGCAACCGAATGACCCCGCACGAGCGGACAGCCGCGCGCCCTCGGCCCACGACCGGCTGTCCGGCCACCCGCCCCCAGGCGGCCGCCCGCGCCCACCGACAGGCGAGGTCACAGCCCCGGGGGGCAGCCGGCAGGCCCCGGCCGGGGTGGCCGGGGCCTGCCCGGGAGCAGGCGGCCGTCAGACCGTGGTGAGCCGCAGCACCCCGCTCAGGCCGCTCGCATTGGCCGTGTCGGCCGGCTTGTAGACGCGCAGCACCAGGGTGGTGCGTACGCCCGGCCTGATGCGGAACGCGTAGGCACTGGTGGTCGACAGCCTGGCCGAGGCCACCGTCCGCCAGGTCCCGCCGATGTAGCGCTGCAGGTAGACGAGCTGGCCGGCGTGGTTCGGGCGGACCCCGCCGCTCAGCACGGCCGTCTGGCCGAGGTACATCCGGCTGGTGGACAGCCGGGCGCTGACCGCGGCGCGGACGAACCCGACCGCGCTCGGGCTGTCACCTGGTAGCAGGATGACGCTGCCCGGGTGGCGGAGGAACAGCCGGAAGTTGACCGGCGGCAGCAGCGAGAAGCTCACCTGTCCGGCCGCGTTGGTGGTGCCGTAGCGGATCCTGTAGTCAGGCTTGCCGTACGAGTGCCCCCACAGCTCCACGGTCAGCCCGGCCACCGGAGCCCCGGTGGTGGCGTTGGCCAGCGTCCCGTTGACGACCAGGGGCTGGCCGGCGGTGACCGGGTTGCGCGGCATGGTCATGGTGAGCCGGCTCGGCGCCAGGGGGACCGCGTCGGCCTGCCGCTCGTAGGCGCCCATGTCGTAGAAGGCGAACAGCCCCTGGCCGGTGTTGGGCGTGGGCGCGTTGTCGCGCCGCGGGGCGCCGGCAAGGTCGACGGCCGGGTAGCCGGCGGGCTGGCTGGTGCCCGAGTCGACCGCTGGAGAGCCGGCCGCGAGCTGGTAGTCGCCGCCCCCAGGGTTGACGAAGCGCGGGTCGCCCGAGAGCGAGTGGGCGTCCCTGCCGCTCGCCGCCTTGTAGGCGGCCAGGGTGGCGTAGGTGGTGCCGTTGTACCTGATCGGGTCGACGGCGGCCGAGTTCCAGAACAGGTTCGAGTCCGACTTGAACCCGGGCGTCGAGCTCGGGTCGACGGACAGGTTGAACTCCTTGGGCGTGACCGTGATCCCGTTGTCGACCGCGATGTTGCCGGCCAGCTCGGTGCCGGTCGCGGTGCCCTCGATGCTGAAGCCGTCCTTGACGTTGCCGGCCGCGGTGTTGCCGAGCAGGCGGTTGTTGGTGCTGGTGAGCGCGTCGAAGCCGTGGTCGCCGTTGTTGTGGCTCAGGTTGGCGGCGACGACCGACGCGGTGGACCCGGCGTGCAGCGCGATGCCGGTGTCCTGGTTGTCGAAGGCGATGTTCTGGCGCACGAGGTTGCCCGAAGCCGTGCTGCCCACGACCGGCCGCAGGTCGCCGTCGACGCTGATGCCGGCCGCCGACCGCACCGACGGCTTGGCGTTGGCCCACACGACGGAGCGCTGGATGGTCGACGCGGTGCTGCCCTGGATCCCGATGCCGTGGAACCGGTTGTGGTGGGACTCGACCCGGTCCACGGTGAGCTGCGAGCCGCCCCGCAGCAGCACCCCCTGGTTGCCCGAGCCGCTCACCTCCGAAGCGGTGACCGACGACGCGGTGACCCCGTCCAGGAACAGGCCCTGCAGCCCCGAGCCGCTCACGGTCACGTTGCGGACGGCGAGGTTCGAGCCGCCGGTGAACAGGGCCCCGTCGTTGTTCTGGTCGGCCATGGTGAAGCCGTCGATCACCACGTGGGAGCGGCCCACGCCGCGGAAGGCGTAGCCGAAGCGGCCGGCCTCGACGTGGTGGGCGGTGGGCGCGCTGTGGTCGGCGAGGCGCACGAACAGGGTCTTGGCCGTGGGCGACCCCACCACCGAGTCGTAGAAGAACTGGCCAGGGTCGAGCGTGGCGCTGGTCGCCGCGGCCAGCGGCGTGCCGTCGACGGTGACCTTGCGGGGCACGGCCGGGTAGGCGACCGAGTACGTCGAGGCGGTCCCGGCCACCAGCACCCAGGACGCCGCCGAGAGGTCGGCTGAGCCGAGGATACGGGCCCCGGCCGTGGTCCGGAACGTGATCGGCGCTCCCGGTACCCCGCTTCTCGGCAGCTCGACGCCCTCCCGGTAGGTGCCGGCGGCGACCACGACCGTGTCGCCCGGCTGGGCGGCCGCGGCAGCCTTGCCGATCGTGCAGAAGGGTGCGCCCCCGACGCCGGTGGGGCTGCAACCCGCGCCAGGGTCGACCTGGTAGGTCGTTGCGGCTCGGGCCGGCCCCACCACCCAGAGCAACCCCAGCAACAGCACGGCCGCGACCAGGGCTCCGATACTGCTGCGCGTTCCCTTTGGACCGGCCATACTGCTGGTACTGCTGTGCGTTCCCTCTGGACCGGCCATATGCCTCCACCTCGTCGTTCCCGACAGGTAACGTATCAAGCAGGTAACGTAACAAGGTGGGATTATGCGGACAGCGACGGTGAAAATGGTCCCAGCCCATGCCGGAGTTCGTCTACGGCAATTACAGGTGGACGACTGGATTAACCAAAACTACCGTACCGTCCGTAGCGACAGGTTTCGCGATATCAGGTACGACTTGGGCGGCACCGCAAGCGCTCAAGCCCGGAGGCGTTTGCATCCGGGCAATCGGCATGCCACAGCGTGCAAGGCAAGCATCGACCTGAGGCAACGACCGAGCGACCGAGGGTGCGCTGCCCGGTCGAGGGGGGGAAACGCAATGCGAACGCACGCCGAATCCGGCCGCCTGCCCGGGGTCCCGGCGGAACGCCACCGCCGCTCCGGCTGGCCCGCCCGGCTGGCCGCCGCGACCGTGGCCGGCCTGGCCCTGGTGGCGGTCGGCCTGGTGGCCCTGCCGGCCGCGGCGGCCGGCAGCACGCTGTACGTGAACGCGTCGGCAGCGTGCCCGGGGTCGGGCACCCAGGCCGCGCCGTACTGCACGATCAAGAGCGCGGCCGACACCGCCCAGCCGGGCGACACCGTGCGCGTGGCGGCCGGCACCTACGCCGAGACCGTCGTCCCCACAAGCTCCGGCACCTCGGGCAGCCCGACCGTCTACCAGGGCGACCCCGGGGCGACCGTGCGGGCCGGCACCTACGGCTTCCAGATCGCCTCCAAGAGCTGGATCACCGTGCGCGGGTTCACCATCACCGACACCGTCAAAGAAGGCATCCTGGTCAGCGGATCCGACCACATCACCATCACCGGCAACCGGGTCACCTCCGCCGGCACCCCCGCCGAAGGCCAGATCGCCCAGGGCATCGACCTGTCCAGCACCAACGACTCCACCGTGTCGGGCAACGTCACCGACCACAACAGCGAAGCCGGCATCCAGCTGTCCAGCGGCTCCACCCGCAACCAGGTCGTGGGCAACGACTCGTCCGCCAACGACCGCGGCTACGTGCGGGCCGCGCCCGGCATCGACGTGCGTGCCCCTGGCAACTCGGTGATCGGCAACCGCGCCCACGACAACAGCGACACGGGCATCCAGTCCTACTCGGGCGCGGGCAACACCCTGGTCGCCAACAACCTGGCCTGGGGCAACGGCGACCACGGCATCGACAACCTCAACGCTGCCGGGCAACGGATCATCGGCAACACCGTCTACGACAACGTCACCGCCGGCATCAACGTCGAGGGCAGCTCCACCAGGGCGACCATCGCCAACAACGTCAGCGTCGACAACGGCTACAACATCGGCCAGGACCCGCAACGCACCAAGGGCAACATCCGGGTCGACAGCAACTCGACCTCGGGCACGACGGCCAACTACAACCTCGTCTACCTGTCGACCCCGTACGTGATGTACGTGTGGGGGTCGGGCAGCTACTCGTCGCTGGCCGCGTTCAAGGCCGCGACCGGGCAGGAGGCCAACGGCATCCAGGCCGACCCGAGGTTCGTGAACGCCGGCGCGGGCGACTTCCACCTGGGCGCCGGCTCCCCCGCGACCGACTCGGCCAACTCCGGGGTGAGCGGCCAGCAGTCCTCCGACGCCGACGGCAACCCGCGGGTCGACGACCCGGGCGTGGCCAACACCGGCGCCGGGGCGCGCGCCTACGACGACCGGGGCGCGCTCGAGCGCCAGGGCGCGTCGCCGCCTCCGGCCAACCAGCCGCCCGTGGCCGCGCTCAGCGTGGCCCCAGGCTCGGGCCCCGCGCCGCTCACGGTCACGGCCGACGCATCCGGCTCGAGCGACCCTGACGGCACCGTGGTCAGCTACCGCTTCGACTTCGGCGACGGCGCGGTGGTCGGCCCCCAGACGGGCGCGAGCGCCACCCACACCTACACCGCGGCGGCCAACCGCACGGTCACGGTCACGGTGACCGACGACGACGGCGCGACCGACACCGCCGCGGCCAGCGTGACCGTGACCGGCGGTGGGGGCGGTGGGGGCGGCAACCTGGTCGGCAACCCCGGGTTCGAGACCGACCTCACCGGCTGGAGCGCCACTGGGGTCACCCGCGTCGCTGGCGGCCACAGCGGGAGCTGGGCGGCCCAGGTGGCCACCAGCTCGGGGAGCTGCACCCTGAACGACTCGCCCAACTGGGTCGGGTCGACCTCGGCGGGCACCTACAACGGCAGCCTGTGGGTGCGGGCCGACACCGGCGGGGCGACCGTCAAGCTCCGCTTCCGCGAGTACCGCGGCAGCGCGCTGGTCGGCTCGGCCACCACCACGGCCACGCTCGGCACCGGCTGGCAGCAGGTGCAGGTCGCCTACACGGTGGGCACGGCCGGCTCCACCCTCGACTTCAACGCCTACGTGTCCAGCCCGCCAGCGGGCACCTGCTTCTACGCCGACGACGCCAGCATCACCGGCCCCTGACCCTCACCGGCCCTGACCCTCACCGTCCCGGCGGCCCCGGCCCACCAAGGCGCCGGGGCCGCCGGTTGTCACGGGTTACCGCTAGCATCGGCGGACTGCCGGCTGTCACGAGCGTGAAGGTGGTGGAGCGTGGCCGAGGTGACCCCGGTCGCCGACCGTCCGTGGATGCCCAAGCAGTACGGCATCGCCGGCGCAGGCAAGGGCCTGCTCGAATGGGGCCGGGTGGAGGAGCGCCTGGCCGCCGCCAGGAACTACTGGGTGGTCACGGCCAGCGCGGACGGGGGGCCGCACGCGCTGCCGGTGTGGGGGCTCTGGCTTGATGGGGCGCTGGCGTTCAGCACCGGCCGCGCCTCGCGCAAGGCCCGCAACCTCGCCGCCGACCCGCGGGTCGCCGTGCACCTGGAGAGCGGCGACGACGTGGTGGTCGTCCACGGGGTCGCCCGCGAGCTGACCGGGCCGGCCGCGCTCACGCGGTTCAGCGACGCCTACCTGTCGAAGTACGGCATGGCCATGCCCGCGGCGAGCCTGGCCGCCCTGGACAGCCTGGTGTACGCCGTGCCGCCCAGGGTGGTGCTGGCCTGGCAGGAGGCGGACTTCCCCAGCAGCGCCACCCGTTGGCGCTTCCCGCTCAGCCTTGCCTGAGCGCCGTCTCCAGATGGACAACGAACGGGGCTTCGCCCCAGCCCGACGAGGCATGAGGTGGCTCCGGCTGTCAGCAATTAGCGCGGATTTCCGCGCAGGTTGTTCGGCGCAACCTTCTGCGGTGATCGTCAGGTGAGCAGCCGGGCCGTCGATGCCCTGACCTCGTACGACGTGTCACGGCGCGGGCGGTCCTTGGCAAGGGATCGTGGTCTTACCCAGCTGCTGAACCACATTGATGTGATTTGCTATCGATCCGAGACACTATGAGGAGAGAGCCGTCTTGCCCGGTTCAGCGCAGGACAGACAGGGATAAAGCGATCGGTCAAGGCATGATCCGGGCAGGAGCGGGCACCGCAGCCCTCACGGCGTATGTGGTAGACCTGCCATATGGCAGCCAGATCACCGCAATACGATGGGGCCGGGTGGTTCACCACGCCCGCGCAGGTCAACCACCGCCGCTACGAGGCGCTGCGCGCCTGGTTCGTCGACGGGCTGACCTACCAGCAGGCCGCCGACCGGTTCGGCTACACCCGCTGGGCAATGGTCAACCTGGTGCGCGAGTGGCGGGCCGGGCGGCTGGGGCTGTTCGCCCCGCCCCGCAAGCCCGGCCCGCCGCCGGGTGTCACCCCGGCCAAGGACCGGGCGCGGGGCCGGGTGACCCAGCTGCGCCGCCAGGGCCTGTCCACTTATGAGATCTCCGCGCGGCTGGCCGCCGAGCACACGCCGCTGAACCGCACCAGCGTCGCCGAGATCCTCGCCGAGGAGGGGTTCGGCCGGCTGCTGCGCGGCCCGGCCCCGGCCGAGAGCACCTCCCCGGCCACCGCTGGCCGCGACACCCGCCTGCCCCGGGCATCGGTCATCGACTTTGGCGCCTGGCCGCGGCAGCTGGACACGACCAGGGCCGGGCTGCTGCTGGTGCTGCCCGACCTGGCCGCCCTGGACCTGGCTGGCCTGGTCCGCACGGCCGGCTACCCCGCCACCCGCGTCATCCCCGCCACATCGTGGCTATTGTCGCTGCTGGCGCTCAAGCTCACCCGCACCCGGCGGGTGTCCCACGTCGATGACCTGCTCGCCGACCCGGCGGCCGGGCTGCTGGCCGGGCTGGCGGTCCTGCCCAAGAAGTCGGCGCTGACCAGCTACTCCTACCGGCTCTCGCACGACCACCAGCGCAACTTCCTGGCTGCCCTCGACCGCAAGCTGATCTCGGCCGGTCTGGCCACCGGCGAGCAGGCGATCTTCGACCTGGACTTCCACGCGGTCCTGCACTGGGGCCACGACCCGGTGCTGGAACGCCACTACGTGCCCACCCGCTCCCAGCGCGCCCGCAGTGTGCTCACCTTCTTCGCCCAGGACTCCGGCACCCACAACCTCGTCTACGCCAACGCCGACATCTCCAAGGCCACCCAGGCCCGCGAGGTCATCGCCTTCTGCGACCACTGGAAGGCCGTCAGCGGCGCCGACCCGCGCATGCTGGTCATGGACCAGAAGGTCACCACCCAGCAGGTGCTCGGCGAGCTGGACGAACGCGGCGTCAAGTTCCTCACCCTGCGCATGCGCTCACCCACCCTGCTCCGGTACATCAACGGCCTGACCCCGGCCGACTACCCCACGGTCACCCTGGACCGCCCCGGCAAGCACAGCCGGCCAGGCGTGCACGAATCGGCCGCCGTGAGGCTGACCAGCTACCCCGGCACCCTCCGCCAGCTCATCGTCACCGGCCTGGGCCGCGACGCGCCCACCGTCATCATCACCAACGACCACGACCTCAAGACCAAGGCCATCATCGAGCGCTACGCCCGCCGGATGACCATCGAGCAGCGCCTGGCCGAGATCATCCGCGCCTTCTGCGCCGACGCCCTGTCCAGCACCGTCAACCTCAACGTCGACCTGGACGTCATGCTCGCCTTCCTGGCCCAGGCCCTGCTCGCCGCCCTGCGCGCCCGGCTGCCCGGCTACCACGCCGTCACCCCCGACACCCTCCAACGCCGCTTCCTCGAAACCCCAGGCACGATCATCAACCACGGCGACACCATCACCGTCCGCCTCGAGAGACGCGCCTACACACCCGTCCTGCGCAAAGCCAACCTCCCCGCCCAGACCACCGTCCCCTGGTGGGACAACCGCACCCTGCGCTACGAGCTCGCCTGAACCTTGCGCCGAACCAGTTGCGTGGAAATCCGCGTTAGCGAACCGGTGGTTCGCGTACATTCGTCGCCGAAGCGACCGTTGGCCGTCAAGGCCGCGCGATCAACCGGAGCCACCCAGATGACGGTACCCCGAACCGCCGCAGACGTGCTCGACGACCATGTGACCTTCGACCCGCGGGTCGAGACCTCGACGTAGCCGGCGCGGCCGAGGGCGCGTTTCACACGGGCTCCGGAGACGGCGGGGAGGCTCGTCACGCCGGCAGGCGCACGCCAACGTGCTCGATGTGCGCCGGGGCGGGCACCGGCTCGTCTTCCAGGTACAGCTCGAGCGCCTCGCGGAGGTTCGCGACCGCCGCCTCGGGCGTCGGCCCTTAGCTGGTGACCGGCACCTCAAGGCACCGGGCCATGTACCAGTCCTCGTCGGGCGTGACCACGGCGGTCAGGCGCAGCTCGCGCTGCTCGTTCATCGGTCCTCCCGTCCGGGCCCGGACGTGCTCGCAGCGGTCGGAGGTGGGTCGGATACGACAAGTGTACCCGCAGCACCGTTCAATGGGGAGAGCTTGACACTGGCTCCCCCCACGGCCCCCCAAGAGCGCCTGTCCCATCGTCGGGCGGATCCCGCTGCGGTTGACGCCTGTCCCATCGTCGGGCGGATCCCGCTGCGGTTGACGCTGGTGCCATGGTCGGGCGGATCCCGCGGGGCGGTGGGCTGGTCCGGCATCTGCCGTAGACCCGGCCCCGTCGGTTGCGACTACGGCGGGGCCCGGGCCGTGGCCTAGCTTCGGGGGGTACGAGCCCGTCGCTACCGGTCCGGTCGGGGTCGACTCACGGTCGGGCGGTAGCCGCCGATGAATGGACATCATGCTACTGACCTCGCTCGGCCATGCCGGTTGGCGGATCGACACCGAGGACGTGCGCCTCCTCATGGACCCCTGGCTGTCGCGCCAGGGCGCGTTCCAGGCCGCCTGGCACCAGTTCCCCGACAGCTCCCACCTGGACGACCCGCGGCTGCTCGACTGCGACTGGGTGACCGTCTCCCACGAGCACCTCGACCACATGGACCTCGGCGTGCTGACCCGCCTGCCCGAGCGGGCCCGGGTCCTGATCCCCGAGTACCCGTCCCCGGTGTTCCGCAACCGGCTGGCCGCGGCCGGGGTCACCCGGGTCATCGAGCTGCCCGCCTGGCAGCGGTTCGAGCTGTCCACCAAGGGCGACTGGCTCACCTTCATCACCGAGCAGTCGCCCATGTGCAACGACTCGGGCGTGCTGGTCTGCGCGGGTGGGGCGTCGGTGCTGCACTGCAACGACGCCCGGCTCACGGTCGCCCAGGCCAGGAGGGCGGCCACGCTCGCCGGCGGCCGGCTCGACGTGGTCGGCGTGCAGATGTCGGGCGCGAGCTGGCACCCGGTCTGCTACGAGTACCCCGAGGAGGTCAGGCGGCGACTGTCGGCCGAGAAGCGCGAAGGCAAGTTCAAGGCGGTCACCCGCTTCCTGCGCGGCGTGGAGCCGAGCCTGGCCGTCCCCTACGCCGGACCGCCCTGCTTCCTGGACCCGGCCCTCGCCCACCACAACCGCTGGATCCCAGCGCCGGGCATCTTCCCCGACCAGGCCCAGGCGGCCGCCTGGCTGCGCGACCACCTGCCCGGCCAGGAGGTCCAGCAGTGGCTGCCAGGGGACACCTTCGAGCCGGCCAGCGGGTGCCGCACCCCAGACCCCCGCTGGGAGGGCTTCTCCTACGACCCCGACCGCGTCGAGGGCTACCTCGAGGACTATGCCCGGCGCCGCCGCCCCGACGTCGAGGCCGTTTACCGGTCGTTCCCCGAGCCCGGCGACGACCTGGCAGAGCGCTTCGCCGACCACTTCGCCCGCCTCGGCGAGCTGTCCGAGTACTTCCTGCAGCGGATCGGCATGACCGTCCGCTTCGAGGTGGAAGGGCCGGGCGGGGGGCGCTGGGACGTCCACCTCGGCCCCGAGCGGGTGCGGGTCGACCTCGACGGGCGGGCTCGGGAGGTCCAGTACCGGTTCCGGGTCGCCTCCCGCTGGCTGGCGCCGGCGATCGCCGGCCGTGTTGGCTGGGAGGACCTGCTGCTGTCGCTGCGCTTCTCGGCCTGGCGCTCGCCCGACCTGTACAACGACTACCTGGTCGGGCTGCTCAAGCACGCCGACGAGCAGGCACTCGAGGCGGTAGAGGCGTACGAGACCACCCGGGTCCCTGACGAGCGGATCGTGGTGGAGGGGCCGGACGGGCCCTACGAGATCGGCCGCTACTGCCCCCACGCGGGCGAGGACCTCACCCACGGGGGGATCGTCACCGGCGGGGTGCTGCGCTGCCTGGGCCACAACTTCGACTTCGACCTGGCCACCGGGGCGTGCCTGAACGCCAGGTGCAACCCGCTCGAGACCCGGAGCCTCAAGGGCGCCGCCGCGGGCTGACGCCCTCTGGGCCGGCCCGAGCCTGCCCCTCCCTAATCTTGCCTAGTGCAGACGCATGAGCCGCCCGCGGCCGGCCCGATTCCTGGAGTTCCCCGCCTGGCTGCCGATGAGGGGCTGGGCCCAACCGGCCCCGCATCGGCTCTGGTCCTGGTCCGTGTGGCTGGCTTCTGAATGGCCTGGTCGGGGCAGGCGGGGCCGCCCGGAATAGGGCGACCGCAGTAGGTGGCCTACTGCGTCGGCGTATTCGCGGTCGTCACCGGGTGGTCCAGCATCGGGGGGAGTAGCCATCGGCGAGACTGCCACCGGGCCTGGCCGAGGCGAGAGGGGCAGACGGCAAGGGGAGGAAGGTTTGGCAAGGGTGCTCCTCGCTGACTGCCAGCCGCTGTTCAACGAGGCGCTGGCAGCGCTGTTCGACCGCGACGGCGAGCACGAGGTCGTCGGCCAATGCTCGTCCACCGACGTGCTGGCGTCGCTCGGGACGCACCGGCCCGACCTCGTGCTGGTCGACGCCGACCTGGCCTTCTCCGAGCGGCCCAGCCTGGTCGCGAGCATCCTGCGCGACCACCCCGGCGTCAAGGTCGTGGTGCTGGCCCGGGAGCTCGAGCTCGACCTGGTGGTGGCCGCCATCCACGACGGCGCGGCCGGCGTGGTCGGCAAGACCAGCGGCGCCAAGACCGTGCTGCGAGCGGTCCAGGCGGTGCTCGAGGGCGAGGGGGTCGTGCCCCGGTCGATGCTGCCCGGGGTGTTCCGGCGGCTGGTCGAGCGCCAGACCGAGAAGGCGGACTCCCCCATCTCGCGCCTCTCCCCGCGCGAGCGCGAGGTGCTGGTGCTCCTCGGCCGCGGCTGGGACAACGCCCACATCGGGTCGGAGCTGTTCATCAGCCCCAACACCGTCCGCACCCACATCCAGAACATCCTCGAGAAGCTCGAGATGCACTCCAAGCTCGAGGCGGCGGCGTTCGCGATGCAGCGCAGCCTCGAGCTGTCCGGCTCGCCCTGACAGGGCTCCCTCGATACGACCCGGAAGGCCGCACCCCCTTATGTCCTCGATGTCCGGCCCGACGACCAGCGACCCGACCCGGGCCAGCGCCTCGCTGGCCGACTACACCCGTTCGGCCTGGCGACGCAGGTACGTCGTCGTCGCCAGCGTGGTGCTCGGCCTGCTGGCCGGGATGCTGCTGCTGCCCCGGACCCTGCCGTCCAACGCCAAGAACCTGGCCTCGGTCCAGATGGACGTCCGCTCGGCCAACCTGAGCGACGCCGGCGGCCGGCAGCTCGACCGCGGCGCCACCCCGGTGCTGGTGCCCGACGTGCAGGCCGTGCAGGCGGTCATCGACGGCCTCGGCCCGGTCGCCGCGCGGCTCGAGCCCCTGCGTGGCCAGCCCAAGGCGCAGTGGGTGTTGCGGCTGAACGCCGCGCTCGAGGCCACCTCCATCCCGGGCACGACCCAGTTCACCATCTCCTACGCCGACGACGACCCGTTCCTGGCGGAGCGGGTGCTCACCGCCTACGCCAAGACCTACGCCGCGCGCCGCAACGCCAAGTACAACACCCAGCTCACCACGATCCGCACGCCTCGGGTGAACGAGATCCAGCGGCTCACCCGGCTTGTCCGGGCGTTCTCGCTGCAGGCCAACGCCGAGCGCCAGCAGAGCGCCAACGGCACCGCCTCCCCGGGCACCGAGGCCCAGCTCCACTACCACACCACCCTGCTGACCAACAAGCAGGCCGAGCTCGACGACATCGACAAGCAGGCGGCCCTGCTCGGCACGCCCACCACTGTGGACGAGCCGGTCAACGTCGGGCCCCAGCGCAACCCGGCCGGGCGCAGGGTGGCGCTCGCCATCGGCCTGCTGCTCGGCCTGCTCGGCGGGATCGGTGCCGCCTTCGTGGCCGAGGCGTACGCCCCCAAGGTGCTCTCCGCCGACGACGTCGAGTCCGCCACCGACCTCACCGTGATCGCCGACATCCCCCACCTGGCCCGGCGCCATCGCCGCAAGGGGGTGGCCGTGCTCGACCGGCCCTTCAGCCCGACCGCCGAGGGCTACCGCCGGCTGGTCGGCGCCCTGGAGCGGCGCGGGCTCGGCACCAGCGTCAGGGTGCTCGCCATCCTGTCGGCCGACGCCCACGAGGGGAAGTCGACCGTGTCGGTGAACCTGGCCCATGTGCTCGCCCGCCTGGGCCGCAACGTCGTGCTGGTCTCGAGCGACCTGCGCCGGCCCGGGATCGAGAAGCTGCTCGAGCTGCCCGAGTCCGAGGGCCTGGCCGGCTACCTGGAGGAGGGCCTGGCCGGCTACCTGGAGGGCGAGCGCAACGACCTCGCCTCGCTGTTCATCTCGGTCAGCGACAACTTCGTCGTGCTCCCGGCCGGCGCCAGCACGAGCAACCCGGCCGAGCTGCTCGCCACCAAGCAGGTGGGCGCGATGCTCAAGCTGCTGCGGGCGACCGGCATGATCGTCATCCTCGACACCCCGCCGGCGCGCTGGTCGGCCGAGGCGATCTCCCTGGCCGGTGCGGCCGACGCGTCCCTGCTGGTGGTCCGGTCGGGCCGCGCCGCCACCAAGTCGATCCGCGAGGTGGCCGAGGGGCTGCGCCGCGAAGGGCTGCGGACCCTCGGGTCGATCCTGCTCGGGTCCAAGACCTCGGGGCTCACCCGGCTCGTCCGCTACGGCCACTACGCCTCCCAGGAGAGCGACAGCGAGTCGAACACCGCGCGCGTGCGCAGCGTGCCCGTCCCCCAGGTCGAGGGCGACAAGGGTCCCGCGAGCCTGCCCCTGCCGCTGCGCAAGAAGGACAAGGAGGAGCGCCAGGGGGAGGCCGGAGGCTGAGCGCGAGCGGTCCAAGAGCCGCTAGGCGGCCGCAGGCACCGAGACCATCGACGCGTCCGTGAACCGGGTGTTGGACGCTCCAGTGAGCAGCGGCCTCACCGACCACCCGGACGAGGTGTACTCGGCTCCCTCACCCTCCACGACCTGACCAACGACCCGGGCGAACACCACGACCTCGCCCCGAGCGACCCCAGGAGGCCCTGGACTTGGACGACCGCCTCACCAGGCTGGCAGGGTCGGACGGTGCCGCCGTTCCCCACGCCGGCGTCGTACCCGTCGCCTACGGTCCGGACGAGCCCGACGCCGAGGTGCGGCGGGCTCCCGAGAGTTTGGGATACCTGCGATGAATGGGCATGTGTTCGTCACCGGCGTGGCCGGGTTCATCGGCTCGCACCTGGCCGAGGCGCTGCTCGCCGAGGGCCACGAGGTCGTCGGGGTCGACGCGCTGACCCCCTACTACGCGCCGGCGGAGAAGCAGGCGAACCTGGCCGGGCTGCTCGGCCGGCCCGGGTTCCGCTTCGTCGAGGGCGACCTCGCCTCGCTCGACCTGGACGGCTGGCTCGCCGGCGCCACCGCCGTGCTCCACCAGGCCGCCCAGCCGGGCGTGCGCGCCTCCTGGGGGGCCGACTTCGCCATCTACGTCCGCCACAACGTGCTCGCCACCCAGCAGCTCCTGGAGGCGTGCGTGCGCGTGGGGGTGCCAAGGCTGGTGGCCGCGTCCTCCTCGAGCGTCTACGGGGACGCGCCGACCTACCCGACCACCGAGGAGTCCACCACCCGGCCGGTCTCGCCCTACGGGGTCACCAAGCTCGCCAGCGAGCATCTCTGCCTCGCCTACGCGAATCCTGCGGTGTCGTCGTTGACCGTGGCCACGCTGCGCTACTTCACCGTGTACGGCCCACGCCAACGCCCCGACATGGGCTTCCGGCGCTTCTTCGAAGCCGTCTACCGCGGCCGGCCGATCACCGTGTACGGCGACGGCGAGCAGACCCGCGACTTCACCTACGTGTCCGACGTGGTCAGGGCCAACCTGCTCGCCATGTACGCGCCCATCCACGCCGAGGCGGTCAACGTCGGCGGCGGGCGCCGGGTGACCCTGAACCAGGTCCTCGACCTGGTCGGCCAGGTCAGCGGGCGCCGGATCGAGATCGTCCACGAGCCCAGCCGGCCCGGCGACGCCAGGCACACCGGCGCGGACGGCACCCGGGCCGAGGCGCTGCTCGGCTACCGGCCCGAGGTCGACCTCGAGGAGGGGCTGGCCGCCCAGGCCGCCTGGGTCGCCGGCCGCCGCCACCTCGGCGTGCGGCGGGGCGCGCGGTGAGCTTCGGGGAGACGATGCCAGGGTGAGCCTGTTCCTGCTGGGCGGGGCCGTCTTCCTCCTGCCCCTGCTCGTACCCGCCGGCCCCGGCAACAGCGCCCTGGTCGACCTGTTCGCCGTGTGCTACATCGTGGCGGCCCTGTTCGGGCTGCTCCGCAACGGCCGGCCCCTGCGCTGGCCGGCCGGGGCCGCCTTCGGGCTGATCCTGCTCGCCAGCCTGATCGCGCTGACCGCGAGCGCCAACCCGTCCAAGGGGCTGCTGAACCTGCTCATCGAGCTGTACCTGTTCGCCCTGTTCCTGGCGATCTGCAACGACCTCGGCGGCCGGGAGCGGGCCCTGCACACCGCCCTCAAGGTCTGGGTGGTCGCCGCGTTCGCCTGGGGCACCCTGCTGATCGCGACCTTCCTGCACGCCGTCCCCACCAGCGTGGCCAAGGCGCTGCTCGGGCAGACCTTCGACGACCGGCTCGCCACCACCACCGGCAACCCGAACCTGGCCGCGAGCTTCATGCTGGTGTCGTACTTCGTGGCGCTCAGCTCCCCCTGGCCCCGGCGGCGCGTCACCCGCTTCCTGGTGCTCGGCTGGATCCTGTTCGGCATGTACGTGACCGGCTCCAACGGCGCCCTCACCGGGGTCCTCGGCGGGTGGGCGTTCCTCGCCCTCGGCCCCTCCCTGCGCGCGGCCCGGACCCGGGAGCAGCTCATGGGGCTGGTGGGCGGCGGCCTGCTGCTCGTGACCGTCGCGCTGGGCGTGACCGTCGCGCTGCTCGGGGTGCCCCGCCTGAGCCTGGCCGAGGTCAGCGCGCTCGCCGCCCGCGAGCGGGAAGGGGCGTTCGCCGAGAACCTCGGGCGCCTGGACCGCGGCACCCGGGCCAGGCTGGAGCTCTGGGACTCCGGCTTCCGGGGCGCCGGCTCGCGCCTGGCCGTCGGGCTCGGTCCCGGCGAGGCGATCGACGTGGTGGTCAACGCCAAGGGCCGCAACCAGAGCCTGCACAACGACGTCATCGCCTACCTGATCGAGCGGGGCGTGCTGGGGCTGGCCGGCATCCTCGTCCTGTACGGGGCGCTGCTGCGGTGGGGTGGCCGGTTGCTGCTGGCTGAGGGACGCGGCCCGGCCACCATGCGCGGGCTCGGCGCCGGCGTCGCCGCCAACCTGCTCATGAGCATGAGCCACGAGACGATGCATTTCCGCCACGTCTGGGTGCTGTTCGCGCTCTGCTGGGTGGCGGTCACCGTGGTCGACGGCCGCCGGCTGGTCGCGACCGCCCGCGACGTCGTGCCCGCACCTCCCCACCGCCAGGGGCGCGAGCCGGCCGCCCCACGCCCGCTCAGCCACGCCTGACCGTCCGGCTCCGGGAGGCTGCAACCTTCTGCGGGGCTGGCGCGCGGAAGCGGGCACAGGCGGGCGCCGAACACCTACCTGCCGTTCCCGCCGGGACAGGCCGGTCCGCGCGGTGGTCGGCCTGGACGCCGCGCTGGCGGCAGGGCCGCCAGCGCGGCCATGGTCACCGGGGTGCCTGGCGCGGCCTGCACGGCTGACCCTCCATGACGTAGGCCGCCTACGGCGGATTCGTCCCAGGTATTGGGGCCGAGACCTGACCGTTACCTGCCTGTGATCTTCGTTGCTGGTCGGCGGCTTGGGCCTCTGGCCGAGAGCGCAGGTGATGATCATCCCGATGCCGTAGGCAGTTTCACGCTGCTGGCTCATCCGGAATCAGCGCGGAAGCGCGAGCGTATGCCTCGAAGCAAGTCCGGCGCCGGTCCCGAACTCCACGATCCCGTTCTCGTGCCCGGCGCCGGACTTGGCGGAGGTTCCGGTCCGGGGGGGTGGCGATGCAGCGGTCGCACGGTGGCGAACTCGGGGCTGCCGCGTGTGCGCCTGCCTGGGCGGCGCCCGACCGCACCGACGCTGACCCGGCCGCACCAGCCATCCGGCAGGGGCTTCGCTGCCTGATCGTGGGCGCCGGCGAGGCGGGCCGCGCGGTCGCCCGCGACCTCGGGCGCACGCCCGACTTCGGGCTCTGCCCGATCGGCTTCCTCGACGACGACCCGGCCGCCCCCGCAGGAGCCGGGCCCGGCCTGCCCGTGCTCGGCAGCACCGGCGAGCTGGTGGCCGTGGCCGAGGAGCAGGCCGTGGACGTGGTCATCGTCGCCATCCCGTCGCTGCCCACGGCGCGGGTCCGCAGCCTGGCCCGGGCCGCCGCCGCGGCCGGGGCCGGCGTGCGCTACCTGCCGACCTTCATCGCCCCGCTGCAGCGCGACGCGCGTCTGTCCGACCTTCGCCGCCTGCGGGTGGACCGGCTGCTCGGCCGCGACGAGCTGCGCGTGGTCAGGCAAGGCTCACGGGCGCTGGTGGAGGGCAGGCGGGTCCTGGTCACCGGGGCGGGCGGGTCGATCGGCAGCGAGCTGTGCCGCCAGATCGCCGCCTTCTCCCCGGCAGCGCTGTACCTGCTCGACCACGACGAGTCCAACCTGCACGGCCTGCGGCTCGGGCTGCACGGCAGGACGCTGCTCGACGGCGACGAGCCGATCATCGCCGACATCCGCGACCGCGAGCGGGTCCTGCAGCTGTTCCGCGACCTGCGCCCGGAGGTGGTGTTCCACGCCGCCGCCCACAAGCACCTGCCCCTGCTCGAGCGCCACCCGGGCGAGGGCGTGAAGACCAACGTGCTCGGCACCATGCACCTGGCCCAAGCGGCGCTCCTCTCGGGCACCGAGCGCTTCATCCTGATCTCGACCGACAAGGCGGCCGACCCCTCGTCGATCCTCGGGGTGACCAAGCGGCTCGCCGAGATGATCTGCCTGGCCTGCGTGGGCGGCGCCACCCGGTTCGCCTCGGTCCGCTTCGGCAACGTGCTCGGGAGCCGGGGCTCGTTCCTGTCGGTGCTCTCCGAGCAGATCGCCAACGGCGACCCGGTCACCGTCACCCATCCCGACGTGACCCGCTTCTTCATGACCGTGGAGGAGGCCGTCGGCCTGGTCATCGAGGCGGGCGGCATGGCCGAGCAGGGCGAGGTCTTCGTGCTCGACATGGGCGAGCCGGTCCGCATCGTCGACCTGGTGCGCAACTACGCGGCCCAGGTCTGCCTCGCCTCCGACGAGGTCACCATCCGCTACACCGGGCTGCGGCCCGGCGAGAAGCTCAACGAGGCGCTGTTCAGCGTGCGCGAGCAGCGCACCCCCACCGCCCACCCCAAGGTCTGGTCGACCGCGGCGCACACCCCGGTCGGCCCCGGCTTCCTCACCGAGCTCGAGCCCCTGCTGGCGGCCACCGAGGCGGGCGACCCCGTCCTGGTGCGCCAGCGGCTCTCCCAGCTGGTCCCCGAGTACACCCCATCGCCTACCCGGTCCTGACGCGTGGAGGTACCGTGCTACACCAGATCAGCTACACCAAGGTCGACGCCACAGCGCCGGTCCACGACGCCACAGCGCCGGTCCACGACGCCACAGCGCCGGTCCACGACGCCACAGCGCCGGTCGACGACGCCACAGCGCCGGTCGACGACGCCACAGCGCCCGGCGTCGCACCCGGCCCGGCACGCCGCGCGCTCGACGTGCTCGCGGCAGCAGCCGGGCTGCTGCTCCTCAGCCCGGTGCTCGTGCTGCTCGCCCTTGCGGTGAAGCTGTCGAGCCCGGGCCCGGTGCTGTTCCGCCAGGCCCGGGTCGGCCAGGGCTTCTCGGTGTTCACGATCTTCAAGTTCCGGACCATGCGGACCGGCTGGGACGGCCCGGAGTTCACCCCGGCCGGCGACAGCCGCATCACCCGCGTCGGCCGGCTCCTGCGCCACTCCGGGCTGGACGAGCTGCCCCAGCTCCTCAACGTGCTGCGCGGCGAGATGACCCTGGTCGGGCCGAGGCCCGAGACCCCCTCGCTGGCCCGGCGCTACCCCGACGACTGCCACGAGGTGTTCGCCCACCGCCCCGGCCTCACCGGCCCGGCCCAGATCCGCCTGCGCGACAAGGAGGTCCTCTCCGTCGAGGGCAGCGACCTCGAGCAGCGCTACCTCGGCGAGCTGGTCCGCCAGCGGGCAGCGCTCGACCTCCAGTACCTGGCCCACCCGACGCTCGGCCGGACCCTGGCGATCATGGTCGATACCGCCGTCTACATCGTGCGCCCGCTCACCGAGCGGCTCACCGGGCTGCTGCGGATCGACCGTCGCGACCCGGCCGACCGCAGCGCCCGCGCCTGACCACGCGCCAGCGGCGTACGGTCCCGGCGCTATGCACCCTCCCGCGCCTGCCGTAGCGGGCTACGCGGAGTGGCGCCAGGGCGGGGTACGTCGTCACCGTACCGTCACGGCATGTGCGGACCCGTCGGGCGGTGGTCTGGTGAGCCGGATCGCCGCAGGGCTCGACGTCGTCGCTGGCGATGCCAGGAACCTACGCAGCGGCGAGCCGGGCACCATCGAGAGGCCTTCGTAGCGGCCCTACGCCGGGTGCAGGCAGTGGGCTGCCCCCGGGCGCGGTAGCTTGCCGACGGCTGACGCCGCGCTCGTCACGCACCGGAGGTCCCGTGCCACCACCCCGCAGCCTGGTCCCCGTCCGGTTCAGCCGCCGCACCGGGACCGCCGCGCTCGCCCTGGCGCTGGTCGCCTCGGTGCTGGCTGGAGTCGCCGTCTCCCGGGCGCGCAGCGGGACGGCCCCGGCCAGCGCGACCGGTGCGGCAACGGCGACCACCGGCGCCGCGGGCACCCTGCCGGAGACGTCCGCGCCAACCACGGCCGCCCCGGCCACCACTCGGGCCACCACGACCACGAAGGCGCCCCGGACCGCCACGGCGGCGCCCCCGGGCACGGCGCGCCCGGCCGCGGTCGCCTCCCACTGCCCGGCCAAGGACGTGAGCCGGCACCGCGGGGTGGTGACCGAGCGGGTCAGCGAGTCACATCCGCCCAACGGCCGCACCTTCGACCTGCGCGGCATGACCAGCACCGCCTACGGCAACTCGACGGTGTACGCGCTCACCTTCGGGATCACCGGCAGCGAGTCCACAGCGGGCGGGCTGTGCATCCTCGGCGGCGTGGTCCGGTCCAGCGTCAGCCCGGGGCGGACCTGGGACGACCTGAACGACAACGTCAACGGCGACGCGCTCTCCTTTGGCACCAGCTCGGGCGTTGGGGTGGTGGACGGCCTGCGCGCCGACAACGTCTTCGACGGGATCTCGAGCCACGGCGACCCGCCGGCCCAGATCGTCGTCCGCAACATCTGGTTCACCAACATCCGCGACGACTGCATCGAGAACGACACCCACCCGAAGACCCTGACCGTGCGGGACTCCCTGTTCGACGGGTGCTTCGTCGGCATCTCCGAGCGGCCTGGCTCCGACGACGGGTGGAACCGGCCGACCGGGACGACCACCCTCGACCACGTGCTGCTCCGCCTCGAGCCGATGGCCTACGGGACCGGCTGCCGCTACGAGCAGGCGTGCACCGACGGGCGCGGCCACCACGTGTTCTTCAAGTGGAGCGAGACCGCAACGCCGAGTGTGGTGATCCGCGACTCGGTGCTGCGCATGGACCGCTACTCGATCAACGGCCCGACCCCGATGCGCTTCCCGCCCGGCACAAGGGCCGAGCGCTCGGTGCTGGTCTGGCTCGGCCCCGGCGCCTACCCGCACCCCCTGCCGGCCGGCCTGACCCTGACCCGGGACGTGCGGGTGTGGGAGCGGGCCAAGGCCGACTGGCTCTGCCGCCACCGCCAGGGTCCCTGCTGACAGGACGATCCTCCACCTGATCGGCCAGGGCCTGGATGCGACAGCTCGCGCCAGCACCGCCCGGAGCCGAGTCATGCGTGCCGTGCAGCGTCGGCGACAGGCTGTTCCGTCTCCCGTAGCTATGCAGTACTCATGATAGGCGCGATGCGATCCGTCACCGTAGGGTTGCCATGGCTGCGTGCCAGCGTCTCTGCGCGGCATGGCGTCGCTCCCTCCCGGCGCCGGCCGCTGGCCGGGAGCGAGCGGCCTACCGGCACGGCAACCGATGTCGTCCTCCTCCGCGGTCGCGACCCTCCGGGGCAGCATGTGGCCGTGCCGCCCGCTGGACCGCATCGAGCCGGCGGCACGGCGTCACCAGAGGCAAGCGCCGGCTGCAGGCAAGGAACGACCGACGGCGGTGGCGCACGCACGCCACCCGGACGACAGGGGGGCAGGATGCGCACGGCGGCGATCAGGGTCGCCCTGGCCGACGACCACGAGGTCTTCGTCGAGGGACTGCGGATGGTCCTGTCGGTCGAAGAAGACCTTGAGGTCGTGGCGACGGCTCCCGACGGGGGGTCCGCGCTGCGAATGCTCGACGAGCACAAACCGGACGTCCTGGTGCTCGACGTCCACATGCCGGCAACCGACATCGAGCAGGTGGTGGCGGCGGCCCGGCGCTCGGCGCCGGCGACCCGAGTGCTGATGCTCTCGGCCGACACCCGCCCGAAGCTCGTGTCCAACCTGCTGAAGGCGGGCGCGCACGGGTTCGCCACCAAGGACTCGTCGGCGCGGCAGCTCGCGGGGATCATCCGCCGGCTGGCCGACGGGCAGGACGGGCCGGTCAGCTACCCGCCCCCGACCGAGCCGGGCGACGACGCCGGCCAGGAGGTGCGACTGCTCGTCAACAGCCTGAGCCCGCGCGAGCAGCAGATCCTCGCGCTACTCACCGCTGGCTGGTCGAACCGGCGCATCGCCCAGGAGTGCTACCTCTCGGTCAACACCGTCCGGACCCACGTGCAGAACGTGCTGGTGAAGCTCGGCGTGCACTCCAAGCTCGAGGCGGCCGCGTTCGCGGTCCGCCACGGGGTGGTCCCCCCCGGCGGCACGGTCGACACGGGCGTGCCGAGCTCGATCCCGTCGTAAGGGACATTCCGGAAACCTCGCGGCGCGGTTGGACCGACGGGCGGGTGCCGTCAGTGCGGGTGGGGTCGTGTCACGCCATCCCGGTCTGGCAGGATCACCGTGAGCGCCTGCCTGCCATCGTTGTCGCGACCAGGTGCCACCACGGCCTCGGCCGGCGTCGGCTGGGATCGCTCAGGGCGCGGCGGCGCGGTCGGCCGGCTCCCCCGCCGGGTGGCCAGCCGGGTCGGGAGGGCGGCCGGCCGGGTCGGGAGGGCGGCCGGCCTGACCGGGAGGGCGGCCGGCCTGACCGGGAGGGTGGCCGGCCGGGTCGGGAGGGTGGCCGTCGGAGCCTGGCGCGGCCCGGAGCGCTGGCGCGGCCCCGAGGGGGCGGCCGTTGGGGGCTGCCCGGTCCCGGTTGGGGATCGGCGAGTCATCGGCCTGGAAGCCGTCGGCGATGGGCTGCCAGTGCGGTACCGGGTCGGCCGGGGACGTGCGCCGCCCGGCACGCAGCCGGTGCCCGACGAGCAGGGCGGCGGCGAGCAGCACCCAGGCCCCGAGCGCGGCGGCCAGGTAGGCGAGCAGGCGGTCGGGCGGGCCGGTCCCCGGGCCCTCCGCGGGCCGTGGGGCGGGCAGGTCGGGCACGGGCTGCGGCCGCAGCGCCTCGGCCGGGACCAGCCTGGCCTGCACCGCGACCAGGCCGATGGGTGCGAGGCGGGCCTGGCCGTCGCGGTCGACCTCGATGACGACCCGCTCGAAGGCCTGCCGGACGGTACCGTTCGCGGACTGCTGCGGACGGGAGACCGGGCTGCCGTAGCGCCCCTCCGCCGCCTGCCACAGCACCGGATCGGTGGTCTCCTCAGGCACGCCCAGGTAGAAGCGGGCGATCCTCGGGTCGGTGAGCAGCTGCCGCCGGTCCTCGATGGTGGTTCCCGGCTCGACCTCGGGCGTGGGCATGCCGCTCCCGGCCAGCAGCGTGGGCACGTTGTGGGCGAGCTGGGAGACCAGCGCGACCGGCCGGGCCACCTGCGAGCCGCCCTGCGGGCCGCCGACGCTGCCGAGGACCATCGTGTCGAACACCTGCAGGGTCGAGCCGCTGGTCCGCCACGACCGGCTGAGGGGGCGGCCGACCACCGGCTTCCCGCCGATCGCCTGGTAGCCGGAGAAGAACCGGCCCGTGTCGCCGTCCACCACGGGGAAGCCGCCACAGCCGGAGCCGACTGCGTTCACGAACACGCCGCCCGGGATGCGCAGCAGGTCAGCGACCCGGCTGGTCGACGACTGGCTCACCTCCCACAGCGCGACGCTCCCGTGGGTCTGGCTCGGGATGGTCAGCACCGGTCTGCCCTCGGCTCGCAGCCAGCCGGCCAGCCCGGCCGGCATCGTCCCCCGGCCCAGCGCCGCGTCGTCGGCCCGGAGCAGGAAGTAGCGGACGCCGTGGGCGAGGGCGGCCGGGCCGCTGGAGAACTCGGCCACCCGGCGCTCGCCGATCGAGAACAGGTCCGGGTCGGCCGGGCTGGACGCGTTCAGCACCGAGCAGGGCCGCACCTTGCCGGCCACGTGCCTGCTCATCAAGGCGAGCGCGTCGTCGGGCAGCCCGTAGCGCCCGTCCCAGCCGGAGCCGGCGAACGCCAGCAGCATGACCACGAGCACCGGCGCGGCCAGCGCCGAGAGCCGTCCGGGCAGCGTCCCCGCAGCCGCGACCCGGGCTCGGGCCGCCTCGAACCCGAGCACGGTGGCGGCGACCGCCCCCGGCAGCAGGTAGGTGAGCCAGGTCTCGTCCAGGGCACCGCCCACGAGGAGCAACGCCCCGGCGACGGCACCGGCCAGGTTCCAGGCGAGCACGAACAGGCCGGCGCGGTCGGGCCGGAAGCGCCACAGGGCGGCCAGCGCGGGCAGGGCGGCCACGAGCACGGCCACGGTGGCGAGGTCGCGCGGCGCGGCGAGGGCGAGCGGCCTGCCGAGCGGCAGGGGCCGGTCCGCAGGCACGAGGTGGAAGAGCGCGGCCAGCCGGCGCGGCCAGCCGGCGGCGCCGCCGGTGCGGCCCGGGTCGGCGGTGAGGACCCAGGCCGCGAAGGCCGCCCAGAACCCGGCCCCGGTCAGCAGCGCGGCCAGCGCCCGGCCGGCGAAGGGCTCCGGCCGGCCCCGGGTCAGCACACCGAACACCAGCGGCACGACCAGCAGGACCACGGTCCGGCCGTCGACGAGCAGCGCGATACCGGCGGCCAGGCCGACGGCGGGCACGTACACCGCCGGCGGCCGGTCACGGAGGAGCCACGCCAGCCACAGGGCGAGCAGCCCGGCCAGCAGCCCCAGGGCCTCGACGGTGACCATCCGGCCGGCGCCGACCAGGACCGGGTCGAGGGCGGCGACCAGACCGGCGGCGAGGCCGAGGAAGAAGCGGAGCACCACGTCCTGCGCCGGCTCGGTGAGGGCCAGCACGAGCAGCACGAGCAGCCCGATGGCGAGGGCGCGGAAGGCGCTCGACGCCAGCCGGGCCTGGTGGATCGACGCGACCACCTCGCCGGTGGTCCGGTCGGTGAGCGAGAGCCATGCGCCGTGGACCGCGAGCGCGAGCGGAGGCTGGTCGAGCACCGGCTCCCCGCGCCACGCCAGCCCGGCCGAGCCGGTCAGGTTACGGGCCACCTGGACAGCGGCAGCCTCGCTGGCGCTGGCTTCCGGGCTGCGGTTGGCGTACAGCGCCGAGGCCAGCAGGGCGAGGGCGGCGACCAGGACGGCGGCGGCCACCCGCCCGAGCACCGGGCCGGGGGCCGGCCGGCGGTCCGGGCCGGGCCGTGGGCGGGAGGCGGCCGGGCCGGCCCGGCCCACACTGGCTCGTGAGGGGACGACCGGGCCCGGCGCGGCCGTCCGGGCTGCCGGCCGTGCGTCGGCGCTTGCGGCCTGAGGCCGGGCCTGGGCCACGGGCCCGGACGCAGGCTCGGAGCCCGCGCCGGCCACCCGGCTCGACAGAGACGGCCAGGGATCGAGCTCGGGGGTGGCGGAGCCCGCCTGTCGGCCGGCGATGGGCGGCCAACGCTCGAGCTCCCGGGGACGGGGCTCCCGGCCGGGCAGGGGCGGCAGCGACCGTGCCCCAGGTCCGGTCTGGGTCGCCGCGCCGGCCGTGGACGGTCCGGCGCCAGCTTCGGGTCCGGTGCCTGCCGGCCCCCCCAGGGTCGCCGACGCGTACGGCCGGACCTGCGGGCCCGGGGGACCGGTTGCGCCGGGCGAGCCGGGCGCCGGCGGTCCCGCCCCGGGCGAGCCGGGCGCCGGCGGTCTCGCCCCGGTACCCTCGCCTGCCGGTCGCGACCCTCCTGGGGGCGGTTCGGACGCCGGCCGGTCGAGGCTCGCCGCCCGCGGCCCTGAGGCAGGCGTGAACCAGTCCGCCTCCGGTCCCCCTGCAGGCCGGGTTCCGGTCGCACCGAACTTGTCGCCCGTCCGCGAGCCGGGCCCCCGGTCCTCGGGAACCGACCCGGGCGGAGGCGCAGCTCCCGGCGGGGCATCGGCTGGCCCGGCCGCAGGCAGAGTCAGCGCTGGCGGCTCGGCCGGAAGCCCGTCGCGTCGAGCCGACGGCCGGTCCGGCGGTGCTGGACCGCCCTGCGCAGCCGGCGACCCAGGAGCCGACGGCCGGTCCGGCGGTGCTGGACCGCCCTGCGCAGCCGGCGACCCAGGAGCCGACGGCCGGT
>Ga0184627_10000067_pt1 | contig 54012 bp, 49 predicted proteins | sample PLM3_127_b1_FD_133150 | JGI IMG/M metagenome (GOLD analysis project Ga0184627, IMG submission 133150) | Groundwater sediment microbial communities from an aquifer in East River, Colorado, USA - PLM3_127_b1 | ecosystem: Environmental > Terrestrial > Soil > Riparian zone | place: USA: East River... | reverse complement strand
CGTTCGCCTGTTTGAACCTTTCCATCATCCCGGCTTTCTGGGAGAACGCACTCGTGAGGTCGGGCAGACCACCCTTGAGCACCGGGCTGTCGAGCGTCTGCGCGGCGGCGGCGAGAGCCCGCTCAATGCGGGCAAGCGCCGCCTCGGGATCCGGGGACAGCGTTTGCGGCTGAGAGAAATCGCTCCGCGTGCGCCGGATTTCCACGTCCCAGCGCACGTCGATCTCCTTCAGTTCCCGCAGCAGCCCCAGCGCCTCGTTCTGGCGCTTGAAATCGGCGCCCTGGGTCTTGTAGTAGAGAAAACCCAGCGTGGCGGCGAGCGCCACGGTGCCGGCGGCAAGCAGAGCCCGGCGGGCGAATTTCGCCGCCAGCATGCGCGGCAGGCGAAGTACGGTGGCGATCGACTGCGGCATGGCGCGCTTATTCGCCGAGATAGGCCAGCCGCACCCGGGGATCGGCGAGCAGTTGCGGCGCCCCGGCGGCAAGCGAGATCAGGCCGCTCTCCATCACGTAGCCGCGATGGCAGGTCTCGAGCGCGAGCCGGGCGTTCTGCTCCACCAGCAGCAAGGTCACGCCCTCGGCGGCGACTGCGCGTATGGTCTCGAAAATCTTCTGCACCATGAGGGGCGCCAGCCCCATGCTGGGTTCGTCGAGGAGCAGCAGGCGCGGCCGGCTCATGATGGCGCGGCCGATTGCCAGCATCTGTTGCTCGCCTCCCGACAGCGTTCCGCCGAGTTGACGCCGCCGCTCGGCGAGCCGCGGCAGCAGACCGTAAACGCGGTCGAAATCTGCGGCAATACCCGCCGCGTCACGCCGGATGTAGGCGCCCATCGCCAGATTCTCCTCCACGGTGAGCCGCCCGAACACGCCGCGCCCCTCGGGCACCAGCGCCAGTCCCAGCCGGACCAGCTCGAACGCCGGGCGCGCCGTAATGTCTTCGCCATTATAGTGGATGCGCCCGGCAGCCGGCCGCAGCAACCCGGCGAGCGCCTTCAGCGTGGTCGTCTTGCCGGCGCCGTTGGCGCCAATCAGCGTGACGAGCTCGCCTTTGCCGACGTCGAGGTCGATGCCCTTGACGGCGTTGATGCCGCCGTAGCAGACCTGCAGTCCCCTCACCTCAAGCAAGCGCGCCTCCCAGGTAGGCCTCGATCACGGCGGGGTCGCGCTGCACCGCGGCGGGCGCGCCTTCGATGATCTTCCTGCCGTAATCGAGCACGGCCACGCGGTCGCACAGCCCCATCACCAGCTTCACGTCGTGCTCGATCAGCAGCAGCGTGACGCCGTCGCCGCGGATGCGCTCGAGCAATCGCTTCAGGTCGGCGGTCTCCGTCGCGTTCATGCCAGCGGCGGGCTCGTCCAGCGCGAGAAGCTTCGGCTCGGTCGCCAACGCGCGCGCGATCTCGAGGCGGCGCTGGTCGCCGTAAGCGAGGCAATGAGCGGTCTCCGCCGCGCGGCCGGCGATTCCGGTGTACTCGAGCAGCACGCGGGCGCGATCCGCGATCGCCGCCTCCTCGGCGCGCGTCGCCGCGTCGCGCAGCACGGCGCCGGGCACGCCGGCGCGCGTGCGCGCGTGGCGCCCCACCATCACGTTTTCGAGCACGCTCATGTTGGCGAACAGGCGTATGTTCTGGAACGTGCGCGCGATGCCGCGCTCCGCCACCTGGTGCGGCTTCATCCCGGTGAGCCGCCTGCCGTCGAATGTAAATTCGCCGGCGTCAGGCGGGTAGAGGCCGGTCAGCACATTGAAGAGCGTGGTCTTGCCGGCGCCGTTGGGACCGATCAGCCCGAAGATTTCGCCACGCCCGACCGTGAGCGAGACCTCCGCCAGCGCGGCCAGGCCGCCGAAGCGCTTGCTGATGGCGGCGACTTCGAGCAGCGCGCCGTTGCCGGCTGGCGAAGTCATGCGCGTCCGCTTTCCGCGGCGCCGGCGGCGAGCTCGCGCTGCCGCACCGTGGACGGCCACAGCCCGGAAGGCCGCAGCAGCATGACCAGGATCAGCGCCAGGCCGAACACCAGCAGCCGCAGCTCCGCCGGGTCGGCGAGCACGCGGCCGAACAGCGCCTGCTGCAGCGGCCCCAGGTAGCGCAGCGCCTCCGGCAGCACCACCAGCAGCACGGCGCCGAGGATCACGCCCGGTATGTGGCCCATGCCGCCCAGCACCACCATGCACAGGATCATGATGGATTCGATGATGGTGAAGCTCTCGGGACTGACGAGGCCCTGGAAGCCGGCAAACAGCCCGCCCGCAACGCCACCGAAGCTCGCGCCCATGGCGAAGGCGAGGAGCTTCACGTTGCGGGTGTTGATGCCCATCGCCGCCGCCGCCACCTCGTCCTCGCGGATCGCCACCCAGGCGCGCCCGATGCGCGAATCCTCGAGCCGCAGCGAGACGAAGACCACGGCCAGCGTGAGCAGGAGAAACAGGTAGTAATAGTTGTAGACCACGGGGAAGGTGAAACCGAGGAAGGAATGCGTTTGCGCCAGTGAAAATTCGCCGACGCGGATGGGATCGATCAGGTTCACCCCCTGCGGGCCGTTGGTGATGTTGACCGGCGCGTCGAGATTGTTGAGGAAGATGCGGATGATCTCGCCGAAGCCGAGCGTGACGATGGCGAGGTAATCGCCGCGCAGGCGCAGCGTGGGCGCGCCGAGCAGCACGCCGAAGATGCAGGTCACGACCGCCCCCAGCGGCAGCAGCAGCCAGAACGGCAGGTGCAGGCCGAAGTGCGGGGAGGCGAGCAGCGCGTAGCAGTAGGCGCCCACAGCGAAGAAGGCGACGTAGCCAAGATCGAGCAGCCCGGCATAGCCGACCACGATGTTGAGCCCCAGCGCGAGCATGATGTAGAGCAGCGCAAAGGCGGCGATGCGCACCCAGCTGCGGCCCAAAGCCCAGTCGGTAACGAACGGCAGCACGACCAGCAGCGCCGCGAGCGTGATGTAGACCGTCCACACCACGCGCGGGTCCCTTCTCCAGCGCTGCCAGCGATCTGAAATATAAATCACGGTATCGCCCTTGCCATAGCCGGTGAACAGCGAACGGTGAACAGTGAACGGTAAACCGTCGGAACTGGCCAAGCCGTTGGAACCGCTCGCCGATTACTGTTCACTGTTCACGTCCTGTCGGAGACGCGCTCGCCGAGCAGTCCCGAGGGCCGGAACACCAGCACCAGAATCAGCACCAGGAAGGCGAACACGTCCTGGTAATGGCTGCCGAGGAAGCCGCCGGTGAGCGGTCCGATGTAGCCGGCGCCGAAGCTCTCGATCATTCCCAGCAGCAGCCCGCCCAGCATGGCGCCGGCGATGTTGCCGATCCCGCCCAGCACGGCGGCGGTGAACGCCTTCAGCCCCAGCATGAAGCCCATGAAGTAGTGCGCGACGCCGTAGTAGGCGGCCACCATGATCCCGGCCACCGCGGCGAGCGCCGAGCCGATGACGAAGGTGAGGGAGATCACGGTGTTGACGTTGACGCCCATCAACCCCGCCACCTCGGGATTCTGCGAGGTCGCGCGCATCGCGCGCCCGAGCCGCGTGCGGTGCACCAGCCACAGCAGCCCCGCCATGATAAGCGCGGCGAGGGCGACGATGAACAGCTGCAGGTCGTTCACGGTGGCGCCGGCGAAGTGATGCGGGGTGGCCGGCAGCAGCGCCGGGAAGGAATGGTACTGGCGCCCCCACACGATCATCGCCGCGTTCTGCAGCACGATGGACACGCCGATCGCGGTGATGAGGGCGGCGAGGCGCGGCGCCTGCCGCAGCGGGCGGTAGGCGATGCGCTCGATGGCATAGCCCAGCGCCATGCACACCGGGATCGCCGCCGCCAGGCCGACGGCGGCAATCAACGGCCCGGGCAGCGGCACGCCGCTGCCGACGAGGACCTGGATCACGGCCAGCGCCACCATGGCGCCAATCATCACCACCTCGCCGTGCGCGAAGTTGATCAGCCCGAGGATGCCGTAGACCATGGTGTAGCCCAGCGCGACCAGCGCGTAGATCGCGCCCAGCACGATGCCGTTGACGAGCTGCTGGAGAAAAATATCCACCGCGCGGGATCCTGGGCGCTACCCGCAAAAACGGCACCCGCAGGTGCCGTTTGCAGGGGGGGATGCGGCGCTCACCACGTCATGTTACTTTTTCCCCGCGGCGGCCGCAGTGCCGCCGACGGTCTCGAGCGCATTCCACTTGCCGCCCTTCACGATGTAGAGCGTGATCGGGCCGCTCTTCAGGTCGCCCTTGTCGTCGAAGGCGATCGGGCCGGAGACGCCTTGCCGGCTGGTCTTTGCGAGCTCGGGCAGATATTTCGCCGGAACGGTGGAGTTGGCCTTTACCATGGCTTCCATCAGCGTCATCGCGGCGTCGTAGGCGTACGGCGCGTAGATCTGTATCTGCCCGTACTTGGCGCTGTAGCGGTCGGCAAAGCTCTTGCCGCCCGGCATCTTGTCGAGGGGCAGTCCGGGAGAAGACGCGACGGTGCCCTCGGCGGCCGCGCCGGCGAGCTTGATGAATTCCTGGCTTTGCGCGCCATCGCCACCGAGCAACCTGGCCTTGATGCCGAGCGACCTCATCTGCGCCGCCATCGGCCCGGCCTGCGCGTCCATGCCGCCGAAGAACACGAGGTCCGGCTGCCTGCCCTTGACGCTGGTGAGGATCGCGCGGAAATCGGTGGAGCGGTCGTTGGTGTATTCACGCCCCACGATGGCAGCGCCTCCGGCCTTCGCCGCCTTCTCGAACTCGTCGGCCAGGCCCTGGCCGTAGGCGGTGCGATCGTCGATGATCGCGATCTTCTTCGCGCCGAGCTTGGCCAGCGCGAACTCGCCCAGGGTCTTGCCCTGCTGCACGTCGTTCGCCATCACGCGGAACGCGCCCTTGTAGCCCTGCAGGGTGTACTTGGGATTGGTCGCCGACGGCGACACCTGCGGGATGCCGGCGTCGTGGTAGATCTTGGAGGCCGGGATCGTGGTGCCGGAGTTGAGATGCCCGATCACGCCGGCGACTTTGGCGTCCACCAGTTTTTGCGCCACAATCGTGCCCGTCTTTGGGTCGGCCTGGTCGTCCTCGCTCACCAGTTCGAACTTCACTTTCACGCCGCCGATCGTCAGGCCCCTGGCATTCATCTCCTCGACGGCGAGCCGCGCGCCGTTGTCGTTGTCCTTGCCGAGGTGCGCCTGCGGGCCGGTGAGTGGCGATACCTGGCCGATCCTGATCACGCCGCCGGACGACGGCGATTGCTGGCCACAGGCGGTGAGGAGCAACGTCAGCGCCAGGCTCAAGCCGGCGCCGGTGACGGAGACACGAATCATGTGGGCACCCTGAGATAAATCATTGTTGCTACTGGAGAAAACATTATCCTTAGCGGCGGCGAGCTTGTCAATTTAGAGCCTCGCGCAGGAATCGAGCGTAAAAAAAATAGGCCGGCCCGCAGGCCGGCCCGGTGGTCATTTACCGCCGCTTACTTGATGGAGAGGATCCACTGCACCATGGTCTTGATATCTTCATCCTTCACGTGCGCGTTGGGCATCATCGGGATGTCGCCCCACACGCCCTTGCCGCCGTCCTTCACTTTCTTGATCAGGCCCGCCTCCGCGTTCTTGTCCTTGCGGTACTTGTCGGCGATCTCCTTGTAGCTCGGCCCGACCAGCTTCTTGTCCATGGTATGGCAGGCGAAACAGCCGCTCGCCTTGCCGAGGGCTTCGGCGTTCTTGGCGTCGGCGGCGAGCGCGCCTGCGGCGAAGGTTGCTGCGGCCAGGGCGGCGAGCAGCGTGGCGATGGTCTTCATAAACAGGCTCCTGGGTTGTTTCCGGCGAAAAGCTCGCGCATTCTAACAGGATTTTGTCCGGCCTAAGTCCGCCAAACCCCTGTTCCGGCGGACAGTGTGCGCTGGAGATCAGCGAGATCGCTGGTAGGCGCAAGACAAGCAACGCCGCGGCAGATCCAGGCGTTGACACCGCGGGCCGGGGCGGCTTTGTCCAGGACCGGCGGCAGCCCCGCCCGGTCTGCGGGAATGGCGATGACGAGCGTAGCGGGACGGTAGGTGCGCACGAGCACCTTCTGCCAGCGGGCGAGGTCTTCCTTGTCACCGCGCAGGACGACGGTCTGTGGCGGCGCGAGATACTCATCGAGTGCGGTGGCGAGACTGACAAAGCCGCCCGGCTGGCGTTCGAGGGCCGGGTAGAAGAGCTTAACGGTCCTCTCGGCGGCCGCCAGGTAGCGCGTCTCGCCGATCAGATGCCCCAGCCGCTGCAGGGCGAACGCCGCCATGCCGTTGCCGGAAGGGGTCGCGTGGTCGTGGCCGGGCTTGGCGCGGTGTATTAGCTTCTCGTGGTCGTGGGATACGAAGAAGAAGCCGCCCGCTGCGCGGTCCTCGAACTGATCGAGCATGACGTCGGCCAGCGCGCGCGCGAGCTCGAGGTCGGCGGCGCGAAACTCCGCCTGCATCAGCTCGATCAGCGCGTCCACCAGAAAAGCGTAATCGTCGAGGTAGGCATTGAGGTGCGCCTGTCCATCCTTGTAAGTCGCAAGCAACTTGCCGCCATGCCACAGGGTGCCGCGAACGAAATCCGTCGCGCGGCGGGCGGAGGCAAGCCACTCGGGCCGGCCGAACAGGCGTGCGGCGCGCGCCATGCCCCGCACCATCAGCGCGTTCCAGCTCGTGAGCACCTTCTCGTCGCGGCCGGGCCACACGCGCTTCACGCGCACGGCGAGGAGCTTTGCCCGCGCCCCATCGAGCCGCTGCTCGCATTCCGCCAGCGGCACGCCCAGCGACTTGGCCACGGCGTCGAGCGGCTGCATCACTCGCAAGTGCCAGCGGGCGCCTCGTTGCACTGGTCGAGGGGCATCCAATTGGGGATCGGCCAACGAAGTGGGTGTTGGCGGCCGCAGCGTTGAGGCGCCTGCATCCCGCTCCGGGGTCGCATCCCCTCGATGAGGGGCCCCTGCTCCGCCCTCCGCGGTCGCGACCTCAAAATTGGGCGCGCCGTCGAGCCCGTAGTGCGGCTCGACCACGGCATACTCGTCCGGCGTGAGGACGTTTTTCACTTCCTCCGGCGTCCACACGTAGAACTTGCCCTCCGCGTGCTCGGAATCGGCATCGAGCGAGGAGTAGTAGCCGCCCTCCGGAGACTGCATGTCGCGGATGATCCAGTTCGCAGTTTCTTCCACGACCTTCTTGAACAGCGGCGCCTGCGTCACCAGCCAGGCGTCGCAGTAGAGCGCGAGCAGCGCCGCGTTGTCGTAGAGCATCTTCTCGAAATGCGGGATGCTCCAGTGCTCGTCCACGCTGTAGCGACAGAAGCCGCCGCCCACATGGTCGTAGAGTCCGCCTTCCGCCATCTTTACCAGCGTCAGCCGCGCGATCGCCAGGCCCGGCTCGCCGCCGTCGAGCGCGTGGCGCCGCAGGCAGAACGCGAGTTCGAACGGATGCGGGAACTTGGGCGCGCCGCCGATGCCGCCGTGCACGTCGTCGAATGCCTGTGCGAACTCGCGTACCGCGGCATCGAGTGGCGCGCGCTTCAGTTCGCGCCCAACGCCCGGCGCGGGCAGCGTGCGCGAGAAGGCGTCGAGCAGCGCCGCGTTCTGCTGCGCGATCTCCCCGCGCTTGCTGCGGTAGGCCTCGGCGATGCGCGGCAGCAGGTCGAGTAATCCGGCCATGCCGTGACGGCCGTGCTTGGGGAAATAGGTGCCGCCGAAGAACGGCGTGCCGTCGGGCATCAGGAACAGCGTGAGCGGCCAGCCGCCGCTCCTTTGCGTCAGCATCGCGTGCGCGGTCTGGTAGATGTGGTCGAGGTCGGGGCGCTCCTCGCGGTCCACCTTGATATTGACGAAGAGCCGGTTCATCTCCGCCGCCACCTGCGGGTCCTCGAACGACTCGTGCGCCATGACGTGGCACCAGTGACAGGCGGAGTAGCCGATGGAGAGCAGGATCGGCTTGTCCTGCACGCGCGCAAGCGCGAGCGCCGCTGCGTCCCACGGATGCCAGTCCACGGGATTGTCCGCGTGCTGCTGCAGGTAGGGCGAAGTCTGGCTGGCGAGGCGGTTGGACATGGACACACGAGCGCGCGCGACGGGCGCATTCAATTCTGGCACAACGCGCGCGATACCGGCTGAGGCTCAGGGCGACTCGGTGATGGCCTGCAGCGTTGCCTGGTACTGCGCGAGCCGCGGGCCGCCGATGTCGACCGCGCGCCGCGCCGCTGCGAGCGCCTCGTCGCGCCGGCGCAACTCGAGCAGCGCCTGGGCGAGATTATTCCACGCATCGGCTGCTCCGGGATGCCGCCGCGTCGCTTCGCGGTAGGCCGCTTCGGCGCCGGCGAGGTCGCGCAGCGCGTAGGCGGCATTGCCTTCCCCGATGCGCGCCGGCAGGTTATCCGGCCAGCGGTCGAGCGCTGATTGATAGGCGCGGCGTGCCGCGCCGGGCGCGACCCGTTCCAGGGACACGACCGAAACGACATAACGGTCTTCAGTTGCGGTCACCGGCAGCCGCTCCGGCGGCAGCGTCATCATGGCCCAGTGCTCGCCGCGCGCCCACGTGCGCTCGAAGGTGGCGAGCGGCATCACCAGCCGGCGCGTCGTGCCGGAGCGCAATACGATCTCCTCTCGCGGCAGGTCGTAGCCCACGACCACCGCGTAATGCCAGAGCGGCGCGAAGCCGAAGGCAAGGTTTTGCAGCACGATCACCGGTGTGCCGGCGGCCACTTCCTGCAGCAGGTCGGCCAGCCGCGGCGCCAGGCGGTAAGCCGTTAGCCCGTGGCGGCGGGCGGCCGCGAGCATTTCCACCTGCAGCGACCCGTCCCGCGCCGGCAGGAAGACCTGCGGCACCAGCGCCTCGGGCGAGGTCGCCACCCCGGCATCCACCAGCGTGGTTGCCAGCGCGGCCGGGCCGCATTGGTAATCCTCCTGCGGGTAGAACGGGACGGCCGCTAGCTCGCTGCGCGCCGGCGTGGTCGCCGGCAGTTGCGAGGACAGCGCGGCCAGCTGCGGCGTGGCGCAGCCGGCCGACAACAGGCATGCACCAAGCAAAACCCCCGCCAGCGCGGGGGTTGCCGGCCGCCACATCACGCGGGTTCTACCGCATCGGCTTCGTGAAGGGGAAGATCTTGGTCAGCCCCAGTATGTCGGTGATGAGCAGGACGATGAAGACTATCAACAAAACGCCCAGGACATCGGTGCCGCCGGCAGGCAGCTCGTCTATCCGGCCGGCCAGCGCCGCGACTTCATCGCCGTTCAGTGCGTCGACGCGGGCGCGCGCCGCGGCGGGGTCGACGCCGAGCTCCTGCAGCCTGGCGCGCACATCGTCGCGGTCGAGGAAGCTCCTGACCTGGTCGCGTTCGACGCCGGCGTAGACCTGGTCCGTAGTCACGATGCCCGCCAGCGATGGCACGGGCATGGACATGCCGAGGGTACAAACGATGAGTACGCGCGCGATGCACCGGTTAAAGGTGTTCATAGTGTTACCTCCAGAGTAAAGATGTTCATATTGTTACCTCCTGCGTCTCTTGGAGCAAGGCCGAATCGGGTCGCGAAAAACCCTCGCCGGCTGTCGCCGCGCGGCGACAGTATTCTTCCGTCATGTCTCTTTCATGTCCGGCGCTGCGTTTCCGTGCCGGGGAACGCTTCCAGCCGGCGCTGCAGGGCAGTGAGGGCGTCGCGCGTGCGCTCGAGCTCGCGCAATACTTCATTGTGCGTGACCGGGTCGCGCAGCTCCTCGAGCTCGGCGGTCTTGCTGGCCTCGAGATTGTTGATGACGACCGCGATGAAGAGATTGAGCATAACGAAGGTGCCGATCAGGATGAAACTGACAAAGTAGATCCACGACCAGGGCTGCGCTTCAATCACCACATTCATGATCTCTATCCAGCCCTCGAGCGTCACGATCTTGAACAGGGAGAGCAGCGCCGCGCCCAGGGTGCCCCAATGCTTCGCGTCGTACTCGTGGAACAGGTGAAAACCGGTGACGGCGTAAATGTAGAAGATGATGCTCATCAGCAGGATGACGTGGCCCATGCTCGGGATCGAGCGCACCAGGGTGGCAACGATCAAGCGCAGCTGCGGCACCGCCGAGACCAGCCGCAGCACCCGCAGCACGCGGATGAGCCGCGCGATCAGCGCGAATTCCCCGGTGGCGGGCAGCAGCGACAGCACGACGATCGTGAAGTCGAACAGGTTCCAGCCGTCGCCGAAATAGCGCCCGATGCGCGGCGCGACGGCGGTGATCTTGAGCGCGGCCTCGACGATGAAGATGCCGAGGATGATGTTGTTGCCCAGCTGCAGCCAGCCGTCATACTGGGCGACGAATTCCTTGGAGGTCTCCAGCCCGATCAGCACGCCGTTGAAGAGAATGAGCCCGATCATCCACGGCTCGAACCAGCGCGCTTCGACGATGCGTTGCGCAAAGGCCTTCATGGCGCGTCCTCAGTCGGTTACCGCGCCGCGGGAGGCGGTCGACACCAGCTTGATGTACTTGGCAAGCGCGCCGCGCGTGTAGCGCGGCTTGGGCTGGCGCCACTTTTTCCTGCGGGCGGCCAGCTCCTTAGCCGGCACGTTGAGTTGCACCAGGAGCTTCACCGCATCGATCGTGATGGAATCGCCCTCGCGCACCAGTGCGATCGGGCCGCCCTCGAAGGCTTCCGGCGCGACGTGGCCGACCACCATGCCCCAGGTGCCGCCGGAAAAGCGCCCGTCGGTGACGAGGCCTACCGATTCGCCCAGTCCCTGGCCGATCAGGGCCGCGGTCGGCGCCAGCATCTCCTGCATGCCCGGACCGCCCTTCGGGCCCTCGTAGCGGATCACGATCACGTCGCCCGCCCGGATCTTCTTCGCCATGATCGCGTTCATGCACGCGTTTTCCGAGTCGAATACGCGCGCCGGTCCAGTGATCTTCGGCGACTTGAGGCCGGTGATCTTGGCGACGCACCCCTCCGGCGCGAGATTGCCCTTGAGGATCGCTAGGTGGCCGCGCGGGTACAGCGGGGTGCTCCACTGCCGGATCACGTCCTGGTCGCGTCGCGGCTCGTCGGGCACGTCCTTTAGCTCCGCCGCGATCGTGCGCCCGGTGATCGTCAGGCACTCGCCGTGGAGCAGCCCGTGATTGAGCAGCATCTTCAGCACCTGCGGCACGCCGCCGGCGCGATGAAAGTCCACCGCCACGTAGCGGCCGGAGGGCTTGAGGTCGCACAACACCGGGACTTTCTTCCGCATGCGCTCGAAGTCGTCGATCGTCCATTTCACGCCCGCGGCGTGGGCAATGGCGAGGTAGTGCAGCACTGCGTTGGTCGAGCCGCCCGTCGCCATGATCAGCGCCACCGTGTTCTCGATGCTCCGGCGCGTGACGATGTCGCGCGGCTTGAGGTCCTGCCGGATGGCGTTGACCAGCACGCGCGCCGACGCGGCCGCGGAATCCGCTTTCTCCGGGTCGGGCGCGGCCATCTGCGACGATCCCGGCAAGCTCATGCCGAGCGCCTCGAATGAGGAGGACATGGTGTTCGCGGTGTACATGCCGCCGCAGGCGCCGACGCCGGGACAGGCGTTCTTCTCGATGCCGGTGAAATCCTCGTCGCTCATCTTGCCGGCAGCGTAGGCGCCGACCGCCTCAAAGGCGGACACCACGGTGAGGTCCTTGCCCTTCCATTTGCCCGGCTTGATGGTGCCGGCGTAGACGTAGATGCCGGGCACGTTCATGCGCAGCATGGCGATCATGCCGCCCGGCATGTTCTTGTCGCAGCCGCCGCACACCAGCACCCCGTCCATCGCCTGGCCGTTGACCGCGGTCTCGATGGCATCGGCGATCACTTCGCGCGAGACCAGCGAGTACTTCATCGCTTCCGTGCCCATGCCGATGCCGTCGGTGACGGTGGGCACGCCGAACACCTGCGGCATCGCCCCCGCCTCCTTCAGCGCGGCCATCGCGCGGTCCACCAGCGGCTGGATGCCGGCGTTGCAGGGATTCATCGTCGAATGGCCGTTGGCGACGCCGACGATGGGCTTGTCGAAGTCGCCGTCGCCGAAGCCGACCGCGCGCAGCATGGCCCGGTTCGGCGAGCGCGCGACGCCGTGGGTGATGAGGCGGCTGCGGCGGTTGAGCGGCATGGAAGGACTCCTGGAACGGCCTATATAATGAGGGCGCCATTCTAGCAGCCTGTCGGACTGCCTTAGGAATTTGCCGGAACCGGGCCCGGCAAATTCCTAATGCTGGTCCACCCCCAATTCGACCCCGTCGCCCTGCAACTCGGCCCGCTCGCGGTGCGCTGGTACGGGCTGATGTACCTGGCCGGCTTCGCGCTGTTCTGGGCCGCCGGCCGTTACCGCATCGCTCGTACGCCCGGCGGCGTGTGGACGGCGCGCGACCTCGACGACGCGCTGTTCTTCGGCATACTCGGCACCATCCTCGGCGGGCGCCTTGGCTACGTGCTGTTCTACAAGTTAGGCGAGTACGTCGCCGAGCCCTGGCGCATCTTTTACCTGTGGGAAGGCGGCATGTCGTTTCACGGTGGCATGCTCGGCGTGATCCTCGCCGTGGTGTGGTTCGCGCGCAGCCGCCGGCAGGACTGGCTCGCCAGCACCGACTTCATCGCGCCGCTGGCGCCGTTCGCGCTCGCCACCGGACGCCTCGGTAATTTCATCAACGCCGAGCTGTGGGGGCGTCCGGCGACGGTGCCGTGGGCAATGGTGTTCCCCAACGTCGACGGCGTGCCGCGCCACCCGTCGCAGCTCTACGAGTTCGCGCTGGAGGGCGTGCTGCTGCTGGCGGTCCTGTGGTGGTTCTCGTTGCGCCCGCGCCCGCGCGGCGCCGTGTCGGGGGCGTTCCTGCTGGGCTACGGCGTGCTGCGCTTCCTGGTCGAGTTTACGCGCGAGCCCGACGGTTTTCTCGGGCTGCTCTCCTTCGGGCTGTCCATGGGACAGTGGCTGTCGGCGCCGATGATCGTCGCCGGCGCGGGGATGATCATCTGGGCCTACAAGCCCAAAGGCGTGAATCGTGATTCGTGAATCGTGATTCGACCCAGCATATCCGGTGGGGCCGCCCGGCGGCTGCGCAAGATTGTCGTTTCCCGCCAGGCCGTTGTAGAATCCTGCCCTCGCAGCATCAGCGTGGGGACGTAGCTCAGCTGGGAGAGCGTCGCGTTCGCAATGCGAAGGTCGGGAGTTCGATCCTCCTCGTCTCCACCAAAGAAAAAGCCGGGACTGACCCGGCTTTTTCGCTGCGGCGCGACGGCCGCTCTCAGAAACTGTAAACTACGCTGAGTCCGTAGTCATCGATGTTAGTCCTGCCGGTGATGCCCGGGTCACCAACATCCAGGTAACGCTGCCACTCCAACTTCAGCGCAAATTTCTTGCTGATATTGTATTTCAATCCCAAAGCAGCCGTTGTGTCCTTTCCATTGGCGCTTGCCGTTCCAGCGCCGGCCCCATCGATATTTCTGTCAACATCCCAATGGAAAATGCCGTATTTACCGTAGAAGGAATACCATTGGTTGATCGGTAACGTAATAACGAGCACCATTTCGTAGGTCTTGGCCTTGAAGCTTGCCGACTCAGTCGCTGTTGACTGAGTCACTTTGCCAAGGTCGGCGTAGCCGAGTTCGTAACCGAAATTCGCGTTGAATTGGTATCCTCCAAAGACTCTCCAGCTGTTACCTCTGTCGTCGCAACTGGCGCCGGCTGTGACTCCTGACGGGCAGCCATCGGTGAATTTGGACAGGCCGCCGCCGCCGCCGACAAACCAACCGGAGTCCTGCGACAGCGCAGGCGTTGAAAGAACCCCAAGCGCGAACAACGCGGCGGTCAAGAATGGCCTGAATCGCAGTTTCATGGTTTTCTGCTCCCATGGAAAGAATAATGGCGGGAAGATTCTCAGGCTATTCTACGCCGAAAGCAATTTTTTCGTAGCGGTCGTCATGGGACCTCCACTCCCGGTAATGCCTCCGCAATAACGTGCCGTCCCGCGATTCGGCATGTTTCCAATAGGAGTCAGTCAGATATGATCTCGGTTCCGTCTATCGCCATCGGCCCGGTCGATGCATGCATGCGTCATATGCCTCATCAAGCAGCGCATCATGAAACGCCTCGCGCTTGCCATGATTCTGGACTACATCGACACCGGTCACCCGGCGCTGATGAGAATGTGGGAAATACGTCAGCGCGGTTACCGGGCGATGGGATATCGAATTACCGAACCCCAAGAGGTCTCGTTGGATTTCGAGTGAGACTCGTGGGTCCACTCAGGACCGGCCGGATTCATGCGAGATTCCCGAGAATTGAGGTAGGCCTTCTGGCAAAATAGCGCGGTCGTCACCATTGGCGACAGCCGCGACAAGGACCATGCCATGTTCAGCAAACTGATGCCGCGCCAAGGCAGGTTTTTCGACCTGTTCAACGCCCATGCGGCGCATATCGTCGAAGGCAGCCACGCCCTCGCCCAGCTCATCGCCCATCCCGAGGCTTCGGCGACCCACGCGGAGCGCATCGACCACGCCGAGCGCGCCGCCGATAAGGTCACGCACGAGACCATCACGCTGCTGCACAAGACCTTCATCACGCCGCTCGATCGTGACCAGATACATCAGCTCATTACCAACATGGACGACATCCTCGACCTCATCCAGGACGTGGCCGAATCCTTCGTGCTTTACGATATCCGGCACGTCAGCGCGGAGGCACAGCAGCTGGCGCAGATCTGCCAGATGACCTGCGACCGCGTGAAGGCGGCCGTCGGGCTGCTGTCGAACCTGCGCCACCCGGAAGCCATATTGAAGACCTGCGAGGAGATCGACCGGCTGGAGTCGGACGCCGACCGCGTGATGCGCTCCGCAATGTCGCGGCTGTTCCGCGAGGAGGCCGACGTCAAGCAGCTGATCAAACTGCGCACGATCTACGAACTGCTGGAACTGATAACGGACCGCTGCGAGGACGTGGCGAATGTCGTCGAAGGCATCGTGCTGGAGCACTCGTGAGGCGCGCCCGATGGAAGTGACCACCATCGGTCTTGGGGCGGTGATTTTTCTGGTATTCGTCGCGCTGGTGTTCGATTTTCTGAACGGATTCCACGACGCCGCCAACTCCATCGCCACCGTGGTCTCCACCCGCGTGCTCACCCCTTACCAAGCGGTGGTGATGGCGGCGTTTTTCAATTTTGCCGCCGTCTTCGTGTTCCATCTCAGTGTCGCCACCACCATTGGGCGCGGCATCATCGAGCCCTCGGTGGTGGACCACTACGTCGTGTTCGGTGCGCTCACCGGCGCCATCGCGTGGAACATCATCACCTGGTACTACGGCATCCCGTCGAGTTCTTCCCATGCCCTGATCGGTGGACTGGTCGGCGCGGGGGTCGCCAAGAGCGGCGTCTGGGCGTTGATCACCAGCGGCCTGGTAAAGACGATCTCATTCATCTTCGTGGCGCCGCTGCTCGGCATGCTGCTCGGCGCCACGCTGATGGTCGCCGTCTCGTGGCTGTGCGTACGCTCCACGCCGGCGCGGGTGGACCGCTGGTTCCGCCGGCTGCAGCTTGTCTCCGCCTCCTTCTACAGCCTCGGTCACGGCGGCAACGATGCCCAGAAGACTATCGGCATCATCTGGATGCTGCTTATCGCCGCGGGCCTGACGACCACGGAGCAGGCGGTGCCAATGTGGGTCGTGATTTCCTGCTACGTCACGATCGCGCTCGGCACCGCGTTCGGCGGCTGGCGCATCGTCAAGACCATGGGCCAGCGCATCACCAAGTTGAGGCCGGTGGGCGGGTTCTGCGCCGAGACCGGCGGCGCCATGACCCTGTTCCTGGCGACCGGCTTTGGCATTCCGGTATCCACCACCCACACCATCACCGGCGCCATCGTCGGGGTCGGTTCAGTGCAATCGGTTTCCGCCGTGCGCTGGGGCGTCGCCGGCAACATCGTGCTGGCCTGGGTGCTCACCATTCCCTGCTCGGCCTTCATCGCCGCGGTTGCGTGGTGGCTCGGCCAGCGCTTCCTGTGACCGCGGGACGGCAGTGACCGGCGCGCGATGACGCCTACCCTTCCAGCCGGCTCCGACGGCGCGGCCGAGCAGCGCCTGCTGCTGGCGGACAGCGTGGCCGATTTCACCACGCGCGGCACCGATATCGCGCGGGTGCGCCGGCTCCGCGGCACGCCGCAGGAATACGACCGCGCAACATGGAGCCAGATGGCCGCGCTCGGCTGGCTCGGCATCCTGGTGCCGGAGCGCTACGGCGGTCTCGGTCTGGGGCTCCGCGAAATGGCGGTGGTTGCGAAGGGGCTGGCGCGCGCGCTGACCCCGGAGCCGCTGGCGGCGACGGCGGTACTGGCCGCGACCGCGCTTGCCGCCGGGGACAACGAAGCGCTGAAGCGCGATGAGCTGCCGCGCCTCGTCGCCGGCGAGATGCTGCCCGCACTGGCGTGGCAGGAAGCGGCGGGTGTGCTCGACCCGGCCGCGATACGAACCCGGGCCGAATCGTTCGAGGGCGGCTTCCGGCTCTCCGGCGCGAAGCGCTTCATCTCCGGCGCGGCGCAGGCCGACGCCTTCCTGGTTTCCGCGCAGACCAGCGACGGCATCGTTCTGCTGTGGCTGCCGCGCGCGACGGCGGGTGCGGGTTGCGCTCTCGAACCGCTCGCCGATGGGCGCAGTTTCGGCACGCTCCGGCTGCAGGATACGCTGGTGCCGAAAGGGCGCGTGGTGGCGGCCGGGACGGTCGCGGTAGAAGCGCTCGCCCGCGCCTTCGACCACGGAGCCGCGATCGCGGGCGCCGAACTGCTGGGCGTGATGGAGCGCTCGCTCGAGATGAGTCTCGATTACCTCAAGACGCGCGTGCAGTTCGGCAAGCCGATCGGCGCTTTCCAGGCGCTGCAGCATCGCGCGGTGGACCTGCACATACAGAAGGAGCTGGCGGGCGCGGTGCTCGAGGAAGCGCTCGCCGCGCTGGACCGCGGCCCCGACGCCGCGACTCGCGCGCAACTCGCGAGCCGGGTGAAGGCGCGCTGCGCGGATGCCGCGCTGAAAATTACGCGCGAGGCGATCCAGCTCCACGGCGCGATCGGCTTCACCGACGAGTACGACGCCGGGCTCTATCTCAAGCGCGCGCTGACGCTGGCGGCATGGCTCGGCCACCCGGTGTGGCACCGCCGCCGCTACGCGCGGCTCGCCGCGGGAGTCCCGGTATGAGCGCCGCGGCCGCCGACCGGGACTACAACGCGCTTGCCGACGAGGACTTCCGCCGGGAAGTGCGCGCGTTTGTCGAGGCCGAGTACCCGCCGCACCTGCGTTACATCCTGCACCGCGCGCGCTGGCGCGAGATGAAGGACTGGTGGCGCAAGCTCGACGCGCAAGGCTGGATCGCGCCCAACTGGCCGCGCGAGTGGGGCGGCATGGCGCTCGACGCAGGCAAGATGGTGATCTACCTCGAGGAGCTGGAGCGCCACGGCGTCGCGCGCGCGCCGGACCAGGGCATCACGCAGGTCGGCCCCCTCATCATGCGCTTCGGCACCGGGGCCCAGCAGGAGCACTACCTGCCGCGCACCCGCTGCGGCGAGTACCTCTGGTGCCAGGGCTATTCCGAGCCCAACGCCGGCTCCGACCTGGCGGGCCTGCAGACCGCGGCGGCGCTGGACGGAGATCATTTTGTCGTCAACGGCCAGAAGATCTGGACCTCGCTTGCCGACGATGCGACCCACATCTATCTCCTGGCGCGCACCGACAAGGCGGCGAAGAAGCAGCAGGGCATCAGTTTTCTGCTGGTGGACCTGAAGACTCCCGGCATCACGCTGCGCCCGATCCGCAACCTCGCCGGCCACGAGGAATTCTGCCAGGTGTTCTTCGACAACGTGAGGGTGCCGCGGGCAAACCTGGTAGGAACGCTGCACGACGGCTGGACCGTAGCCAAGGCGCTGCTCGGGTTCGAGCGGCTCGGCATCGGCAGCCCGCGCCGCCCCCAGTACGCGCTCAACCGGCTGGAGGCGGTCGCGCGCGCGAAAGGGCTGCTCGACGACCCGGGGTTTCTCGACCGCTATATCGCGCTCCGGCTCGACATCGAGGACGGCGCGGCGCTCTACGGGCGCTTTGTCGAGCAGGTGAAGCGCGGCGAGCCGCTCGGACCGGACGTGTCGATGCTGAAGATCTGGACCATGGAAACGTGGCAGCGCCTGTCGGAGCTGCTGGTCGAGGCCGGCGCCGAGCAGGGCGTCATCGCCGGCGTGCAGGATGCCGGCGGCGTGGAGGCTGATTTCCTCAATCCGTTCTACTATTCGCGCCCCGCCACTATCTACGGCGGTTCGAGCGAGATCCAGCGCAACATCCTCGCCAAATACGTGCTGAAGCTTCCATCCTGATGGAGAGAAAATCATGACCCGGCAAATCATTCACACTGACAGCGCGCCGAAAGCGATTGGCACCTACTCGCAGGCGGTGCGCTGCGACGCCACGGTCTATCTGGCCGGGCAGATAGGACTCGACCCCGCGACGATGGAAATGGTCGCCGGCGTCGGGCCGCAGATACACCGCGTGTTCCAGAACCTGCAGGCGGTGGCGCGGGCGGCGGGCGGCGACTTCAAGGACGCGGTCAAGCTCACGGTCTATCTCACTGATCTCGGCAACTTCGCGCTGGTGAACGAGACCATGGCGGCGTACTTCAAGCCGCCCTACCCCGCGCGCGCCGCGGTCGGCGTCGCGAGCCTGCCGCGCGGCGCGCTGGTGGAGATCGACGCCATCCTCCACCTGGAGTGATGAGTGCTGAGTGCAAAGTGCGGAGTGAAGAGCGTGAAGGCGAAAGTGGCGGAAAACTCAGCACTCAGGACTCAGTACTCAGCACTTTCCGGGCTCAGCAGGAGCACGCTGGAGCACCTGGCGAAGCTCGGCATCGCCTCGAAATTCGACCTGGTGCTCCATCTGCCGCTGCGATACGACGATGAAACGCGGCTCTATGCCCTGAGCGAAGCGCCGCCGGGCCAGCCGGTGCTGGTCGAGGGCGCGGTGGTCGACGCCGACGTGAAGTACCGCCCGCGGCGCCAGCTGGTCTGCCATATCGAGGACGGCAGCGGCGTGCTGACGTTGCGTTTCCTGAACTACTATCCCAGCCAGATGCGTCAGCTTGCCGCCGGCAACCGCGTGCGTGCCTTTGGCGAGATCCGCCAGGGCTTCCACGGGCCGGAGATGGTGCACCCGAAGTACCGGCTGGTGCAGCCGGGGGCGCCCGTCGCGCGCGCGCTGACGCCGGTGTACCCGACGACCGCCGGGTTCGCGCAGGAGGGCCTGCGGCGGCTGATCGCACGCTCCCTCGCGGACTCCGACCTCGGCGACACGCTGCCCGCCGACCTGGTCGAGCCCCTGGGCCTGCCACGCTTTCGCGACGCGGTGCTACTGCTGCACAATCCGCCGCCGGAGACCCCGCAGGCCACGCTCGCGGGCAGGACCCATCCGGCGTGGCGCCGCGTCAAATTTGACGAGCTGCTGGCGCAGCAGATTTCGATGCGCGTGCACTACCGCCGGCGCAAGGCGGCGGGAGCGCCGGCGTTGAAGCCGCGCGGCAAGCTGGCGCAGGCGCTGCTGGCGCGGCTGCCGTTCAAGCTCACCGACGCGCAGAACAAGGCGCTCGCCCAGATACGGCACGACCTCGCCCAGCCGAACCCGATGCAGCGCCTGCTGCAGGGCGACGTCGGCAGCGGCAAGACGATCGTCGCTGCGCTCGCGGCCCTGCAATGCGTCGAGAATGGCCACCAGGTCGCGGTGATGGCGCCCACCGAGGTCCTCGCCGAACAGCACTTCAGAAAATTCAGGGACTGGCTGGACGGCCTGGGCATCGGCGTCGCCTGGCTGTCCGGCAGCCTGCGGGCGCGCGAGAAACGCGACGCGCTGGCCCGGGTCGCCGACGGGGACACGGCGGTCGTGGTCGGCACGCACGCGCTGTTCCAGGAGGAAGTGCGCTTTCACGACCTCGCGCTGGCGATCATCGACGAGCAGCAGCGCTTCGGTGTGCACCAGCGCCTGCAGCTGCGCATGAAGGGCACGCGCCCCAACCGGGGGGCGCAGCCGCACCAGTTGATGATGAGCGCGACGCCGATCCCGCGCACGCTGGCGATGAGCTATTACGCCGACCTCGACGTCTCGGTGATCGACGAGATGCCGCCGGGGCGCGCGCCGGTCACGACCAAGCTCGTGGCCGACACGCGGCGCGCCGAGGTGGTCAGGCGCGTGCGCGATGCCTGCCTGGATGGCGGCCAGGCGTACTGGGTATGTCCGTTGATAGAGGAGTCCGACGCCGGAGCGACGAGCAGGGCCGATGAAGCGTGGAGCAGGGGCCCCGTTTACGGGGATGCGACCGCGGAATTGGCCGTGGGGGCGTCGCCTACCGGCCCTTTGCGCGCCGCCGGGGGTCAGATCCCGGAGGATCCCTCTTCCTCCCCTCGAGGCGCCCCGCTTGCGGGAGGGGACCGCGAAGGCGACGCGACCGCCCGCACGAGTTCGGCCATTCAACAGGCGAGGGTTCGCGGGCGGTCAGAAGCGCTGCAGTTGAAGACCGCGCTCGAAATCTACGAAACCGTGCAGCAGATGTTTCCCGAGCTCAAGGTCGGGCTCGTGCACGGGCGGCTCAAGGGCGGGGAAAAAACGCGCATCATGTCCGCGTTCAAGGACGGCGCCATCCAGCTGCTGGTGGCGACCACCGTGATCGAGGTCGGCGTGGACGCGCCGAACGCGACGCTGATGGTGATCGAGCACGCCGAGCGCATGGGCCTCTCGCAGCTCCACCAGTTACGCGGCCGGGTGGGGCGCGGTGCGGAGTCGAGCGCCTGCATCCTGCTCTACCAGCAGCCGCTGACCGCCACGGCGCGTGAGCGGTTGAAGATCATCTACGAAAACCACGACGGCTTCGAGATCGCGCGCCACGATCTGCGCCTGCGCGGCCCCGGCGAGTTACTCGGCGCGCGCCAGAGCGGCGCGCCGCTGCTGCGCTTCGCCGATCTCGATGCCGACCTCGACCTGCTCGATGCGGCGCGCGCCGCGGCGGAAACGCTGCTGCGCGAGCGGCCGGACGTTGCGCAGCGCCACCTCGTGCGCTGGCTCGGCGCGCGGCACGAGTTCCTCAAAGTCTAGTAAGCAGTGAGCAGTAGGCGGGAACGGCGCCCGAGCTCAGGATTTTTCTGCTCACCGCTCACCGCTTACTGCGTATCTGATGGTTGCTATACTGTTGGCCGGTCCCTGCCGGGTATGCCCGAGTCATGACTTTTAAGGAACGCCTCGACGCCTACGAGCGGCTGATGCGGCTGGACCAGCCGATCGGCGCGCTGCTGCTGCTGTGGCCGGCACTGTGGGGCCTGTGGCTGTCCCGGCGCAGCGTTCCCGAGTTCGACGTCCTTGCAATTTTTCTGCTGGGCGTGGTGGTGATGCGCTCGGCTGGCTGCGTGATCAACGATTACGCTGACCGCAACTTCGATCCGCACGTCGAGCGCACGAGGAACCGGCCACTCGCCAGCGGCGCGGTGCGCCCGGCCGAGGCGCTGGCGCTGGCGGGAGCGCTGCTGCTGGGCGCGTTCTTCCTGGTGCTGCAGCTGAACTGGCTCGCCGTATCGTTGTCCTTCGTCGCGCTCGGGCTCACGGTGATCTACCCGTTCCTCAAGCGTTTCTTCGCCTTCCCCCAGGCCTGGCTTGGTGTCGCCTTCGGTTTCTCGATCCCGATGGCGTACGCGGCGCAGTTGGGCTACGTGCACCACTCGGCATGGGTGCTGCTTGCGGCCAACGTGTTCTGGTCCGTCGCCTACGACACCGAGTACGCCATGGTGGACCGCGACGACGATGCCAGGCTCGGCCTCATGTCCTCGGCGATCCTCCTCGGGCGCCGCGACGTCGCCGGCGTGATGGTTGCCCACGCCCTGTTTCTCGCGACGCTGGTCATCATCGGCTGGTGGCAGCGGCTCGAAGTCATCTACTACGCCGGTCTCGCGGTCGCCGCCGGCCTCATCGTCCGGCAGTACTTCCTGATCCGCGGCCGTGACCGTGGCCGCTGCTTTCAGGCGTTCCACAACAACAACTGGGTGGGGCTCGCGATCTTCGCGGGGCTCGCGCTCGACCTGTTTCTCCTGAGCGGAGTCTTGCGCTAGGAGTTGGTCGGTTCAAAGTCCGACATACTCCTGATGCAAGACCGCCTGCACTAATGAAGTATCGTGACCTGCGCGATTTCCTGGCCGGGCTGGAGGCGCGCGGCGAGCTGAAGCGGATCTCCGCGGCGGTCGATCCACGCCTCGAGATAACCGAGATCTGCGACCGCGTACTGAAGGCGGGCGGACCGGCGCTGCTGTTCGAGAAACCCACGGGGCACGCAGTGCCCGTGCTCGGCAACCTGTTTGGCACCGTGAAGCGCGTCGCGCTCGGCATGGGCGTGGATGCCGCGGACCCGACCACCGCGCTGCGCGACCTGGGCCGGCTGCTGGCGACCCTCAAGGAGCCCGAGCCGCCCACCGGCTGGAAAGATGCCTGGGAAAAGCTGCCGCTGTTGAAGCAGGTGCTGGCGATGGCGCCGCGGGTGGTGGGAAGCGCGCCGTGCCAGGAAACCGTGCAGGAAGGGCCGGACGTGGACCTCGGGCGGCTGCCGATTCAGACCTGCTGGCCCGGAGACGCCGCGCCGCTCATCACGTGGGGGCTGACGGTGACGCGCGGGCCCAACCAGCGCCGGCAGAATCTCGGCATCTATCGCCAGCAAGTGCTCGGCCGCAATCAGGTCATCATGCGCTGGCTGGCGCAGCGCGGCGGCGCGCTCGACTACCGCGACCACTGCCTGGCGCGCCCGCGCGAGCCGTTTCCGGTGGCGGTGGCACTGGGGGCGGACCCCGCCATCATGCTGGGCGCGGTGACGCCGGTGCCGGACGCGCTCTCCGAGTACCAGTTTGCGGGATTGCTGCGGGGGTCGAAGACAGAAGTGGTCAAGTGCCTCGGCCACAATCTGCAAGTGCCGGCTCGAGCGGAGATCGTCTTCGAAGGCTGCATCCATCCCGGGGAAACCGCGCTCGAAGGCCCGCACGGCGATCACACCGGCTATTACAATGAACAGGAGCGCTTTCCAGTTCTTACAATTGATCGGATCACGACTCGTCGTGATCCGATATACCACTCGACTTATACCGGCAAGCCGCCCGACGAGCCGGCGGTGCTGGGGATGGCGCTGAACGAGGTGTTCGTGCCGTTGCTCGCGCGCCAGTTCCCGGAGATCGTGGATTTCTACCTGCCGCCGGAGGGCTGCTCCTACCGCATCGCCTGCGTCAGCATGCGCAAGCAGTACCCGGGACACGCGAAGCGCGTGATGTTCGGCATCTGGAGCTTCCTGCGCCAGTTCATGTACACCAAGTTCATCATCGTCACCGACGCCGACGTCAACGTCCGCGACTGGAAGGAAGTAGTCTGGGCGCTGGCCACGCGCGTGGATCCGCGGCGCGATACGCTGATCACGGAGCACACGCCGATCGACTACCTCGACTTCGCGAGCCCGGTACCCGGCCTCGGCTCCAAGATGGGGATCGACGCTACCAACAAGTGGCCGGGAGAAACCGACCGGCGCTGGGGCGAGACGATTGCAATGAGCGAGGAAGTGAAGCGGCGCGTGGATGCGCTGTGGCGCGAACTGGGGCTGTAGGCTGGAAACGCAACGGGCACCCGCGCCGCGCGGCCGTCACTCGAAAGTGTAGTGGATGCTGATATTGTAGTGGCCCATCCCCGGCGCGCGCGGCTGTCCTGGAACCCTGCCCCAGAGGCGCATCGTAGTCTCGCCTTCGCCGTCGATCGGGCTCAGCCAGCGCACGGGGCCCACCCGCCCCGAAGCAGCCCACCCGGTTCGGGGCGCGCCGGCGACCGGCGAGAGCCAGAGGGCCGCTTCCGGGGCCGTGCGCTGCGCGAAATTGAAGCGGAAATCATCGGGCTGCGGCGCGGCAGCCGGCACTTCCACTTTGTAGGTCAGGCCCGCCGGCTTGGCATCGAACTGCAGGTCCTCCATCAGCACAGAGGGCGCCGGCTCCGGAGCCGGACTCGGAGCTGAACTCTCGATTGCGGGGGAAGGCGCAGCGGGCAGTTCCTCGTCAGCGTACGCCGCGACGACCGGCAGCGCAGTCGCTGCCATCACCCACACGATCATCGCGCGCTGAAGCAACATGGGCTTCTCCCGAACGCAATTGATTCTACGCGGGCCATTACGCCATTCAATTAACTACTGCACTGCTGGACGACGAAGTTGTGACAAAGTTTTGAATGAAGGGAGGAACGATGGCACGGAAAAATGAAGGGAGGAACGATGGCACGAAAAAAGCTGAGCAACGCTCAGCTTTTTTAAGAGTCACTTCTTGGTCTGTATCTAATAAAAAAGCCGCTGTTTCATCGCTGACGTCACTCCTTCCGCGGAAGAAGCCCGCCTTGTCGTACCAGCGAAATGCCCGGGTGGCAACAACTCCTACTTGGACGGCAAGCAGCACCCGCCTTCGGCACCGCGGTTGTAGACCCACGCCAGCAGCGCATCCTGCGCCGCCTGCGCGTTGCCGGCGTTGGCGTGGTTGACGATCAACACCACCACCAGGCGCCGGCCTCGCGCGTCGAGCAGGTAGCCCGCGATGGCGTTCACCCCGGTCAGCAGGCCGGTCTTGATGTGCGCCTGGCCGACGACCTCCACGGCGTTGGTGCGCTTCTTCATGGTGCCGTCAACCGCGGCCAGCGGCAGCGAGGCCATCAGCTCGGGCATCACCGGGCTCGTGAACGCGGCGAGCAGCAGCCGGCCGAGGTTGCCCGCGCTGATGCGCTCGATGCGCGACAGCCCGGCGCCGTTTTCCAGCACCAGTTCCGGGAACGACAGCCCTTTGGCGTCGAGCCATTGGCGGATCGCCCGGGCCGATTTCTCCTGCGTCGCCGGCGCTTCCGCCCGCGCCGCGCCCAGTGTGAGGAACAGCTGCCGCGCCATCACATTGTTCGAGAACTTGTTGATGTCGCGCACGACTTCGGCCAGTGCCGGCGACTGCACGGTCGTCAAAAGCCGCGCATCCGCCGCCACGCCGTCGCGCACGCTGCCGGTGAACGTGCCGCCCAGCTCGCGCCACAGCTCGCGGAACAGCGCCGCCAGGTACTGGCTGTGGCCGAGCACGCTGAAATTGCGCTCCTTCTCGCCGCAACTCGCCGAGTAGCGGCCGTTGAACGCGAGCCGCGCCGACGCCGCATCGCCCTGGGCTTCGTGCTTGAGCCGGGCGACCCAGTCGTTGCACGGGGCATTGTCGAGCACGAGGTTGTTGACGATCTGCACCTGCGGCAACGCCGGCTGCGCCACGATGCGCACGGCGCGCGTCTCCGGCTCGGGGATGAATTGCAGCCGCACCGCCTTGAAATTGACCAGCAGCGCATCGGGCCCGGTGTTGTAGGGACGCGTCGGCTGGTCGTCGAAGCGCGCCGGGTCGTGGCCGTCGGCGGCGAAATAGCCGCGGTCGAGCACGAGGTCGCCGCGGATGTCGCGCAGCCCGCGGCCGCGCAGATCGCGCAGCAGCAGCCAGAAATTCTCCAGCGTGAGGCTCGGGTCGCCCTGCCCCTTGAGCACGAGGTCGCCAGCGAGGGTGCCGTCCTTCAGCGTGCCGGCGGCGTAGGCCTCGGTCGGCCATGTATAGGCCGGGCCGAGCAGCTCGAGCGCGGCGTAAGTGGTCAGCAGCTTGATGGTGGAAGCAGGGTTCACCGCGCGCTCGGCGCCCACCGCGAGCAGCGGGCGCGCGGCGCCGATTTCGTGCACGTAGAACGCCGCTGCACTCTCCGGGATGCCGGCCTGAGCCAGCGCCTTCGCGATCGGCTCCGGCAGCCGCGCGGATGCGTCCGGCGGCAGCCACGCGGCGAGCACGGCGAGCAGCGCCAGCGCCGTCGCCAGCCGTCTCCCTAGGAGTTTGTCGGACTTAGGAGTTTGTCGGACTTGCGTCGGACAAACTCCTAAATTGAACGACAGGTTGTGAGGGTTTGCAGTCATGCTGAATAGTGTTCGGTCGTAGGAACCTATCTCAACCCTAGGCGCGTGATGCGTTGTGGCCAGGACGGGATGGATGCGAGGCGCACGGCGCAGGCCCTATGTCGATAGGGTCAAGCCGGGCAACGAAGCAGACGCCCGTCCTGGCCGCAACCCGTAGGGACGGGGCGCTCTGGGCGCATTTCGGTGTCGGGAACCCTTGCAATATCGACATATTGCTGCGGGTTCTCCTCCTAGAACTGCATCCCACATCGCCTCCGTCGCACACGTGCCTATGGTTGAGATAGGTTCTAGCAAGGTGTATTAATTCAGCCTGCCGGCTCCGCCATAGCCAGGAACGACTACCCATGCGTTCACGCCAACCGTTCATAATGGCAAGTCCGACAGGCTGCTAGGTCCGGCAAACTCCTTATGCAAAACCGCTCGCACGATTAGCTTCGACCCATCTCGCCATTTCCAATGACGGCATTATGCCGCAAGGAGCTTGCCGAATTCGGCTGCGGCGGATTTTCTAATTGTCGGCATCTTTTGTTCAGCGACACGCGATTCAGGACACTAGGCAGGCAGCGCGTCGAGGATGGCCGCGGTGCGCGCGGCGAGCAACTCGATCTCGTCGTCCGCGATGACGTAGGGAGGCATGAAATAGACCGTGCTGCCGAGCGGGCGCAGCAGGAGTTCCCGCTCGAGCGCCTGCGCGAAGAACCGGCGCGCGAAAGACGGGTCGGCCGTCTCGACCTCGAAGGCCCAGATCATGCCGGTGTTGCGAAAATTTCTCACGCGGGGGTGCTGCGCGATGCGGCGCGACGCGGCGCCGATGCGGGCACTCCGCGCGCGGTTGGCCTCGATGACGCGGTCCTCGTCAAAGATGTCGAGCGTCGCCAGCGCGGCGCGGCAGGCGAGCGCGTTGCCGGTGTAGGAATGCGAGTGCAGGAAGCCGCGCGCCACGTCGTCGTCGTAGAACGCCTGGTAGACCGCGTCGCGCGTCATCACCACCGACAGCGGCAGGTAGCCGCCGGTGATGCCTTTCGACAGACACAGGAAGTCCGGCGTGATGCCCGCTTGCTGGTGTGCGAAAAACGTGCCGGTGCGGCCAAAGCCGGTCATGATCTCATCGGCGATCAGATGCACGTCGTGGCGGTCGCAGATCCCGCGCGCCCGCCGCAGGTACTCCGCGTCGTGCATCGCCATGCCGGTCGCGCCCTGCACCAGCGGCTCGACGATCAACGCGGCGGTTTCCCCGCCGTGGCGCTCGAGGTGGCGTTCCAGCCCGGCGGCGCAGCGCACGGCGTAATCGCGCGCCGATTCCCCCTGCTCCGCGAGGCGCCAGTCGGGGCTCGCGACCTGGCTGCTCGTCATGATCAGCGGGGCATACGTGTCCTTGAACAGGCGCAGGTCGGTCACCGCCAGCGCGCCGAGCGTCTCGCCGTGATAGCTGCCAGCCAGGCTGACGAAGCGGGACTTGCCGGGGCGGCCGCGGTTGCGCCAGTAGTGGAAGCTCATTTTCAGGGCGATCTCGACGGCGGAGGCGCCGTCGCTTGCGTAGAAACAATGGCCAAGCCTGCCGCCGGCCGCGCGCGCGAGGCGCTCCGACAGCTCCACCACCGGCTCGTGGCTGAAGCCGGCGAGCAGCACGTGCTCGAGCTTGCCGAGTTGGTCGACTAGTGCGGCGTTGATGCGCGGATGGCAATGGCCGAAGAGGTTCACCCACCACGAGCTGATGGCGTCGAGATAGCGCCGGCCATCGGCGTCATAAAGCCAGCAGCCTGCGCCGCGCGCCACCGGGACGAGCGGCAGCCACTCGTGCTGCTTCATCTGGGTGCAGGGATGCCAGACGGCGGCGAGGCTGCGCTTTAGCAGCAGACTACTGCGAGTGCCAATTTGCATTTTAGTCGGGGAGGATTTAAGTATACGGGCGAGTGTATAAAGACCGTGTTCCCTCAGTTCTGCGACATCGGTCACGCGCAGCCTGGCACCGGCCCGAACCGGACTCGCGCAAAACGTCCCGCCGGGTCAACCGCCGCTGCAGCCGTGACGTTAGGATTGGAGGATTGGCATCAATCTTGCTCGTTTCCGCTTTGGGCGTAGTGAGTTTAGCACCCGAAAAGGGCCGTCTTAACCATGGAAATACTTGAGCGCATAGAGGAGCAGATCGCTGCGAGCGGTCTACCGCTCGTCGGTATCACGCTCGCTGCCGTGCCCTGCCCGGACACGCCGTTGATCCTGACGCTGCACTGGCACGGCTTCATCAAGGAGCGGCTGGCCGAGGTGGAGCAGGCCGCGGTGGTGTCTTACACACCGCTGCCGAGCTCCGCGCTGCAATTGAACGACCGCTGGCGCGATCTGGTTGCGGTGGATCGTGCCGCGATGGAGGCGGCGTGGGAACTGGGCGCATGGGACGTCGCGCGTGCCGAGCGCAAAGGCTGCATGCGGCCCGGTGCGCCATCCAGCGAAGCACTGGAATGTCTGCAGGCGTTCGGCGCATTCCCGTTCGGCATCAACGGCAACCAGGCGGTGGTGGCGGATGCGCCTGATGCCGACGAACTGCTGCAGCTTGCCGCCAGACGCGGCTACCTCATGTGGCTGTTCCGGCCGGTTAGTGGCGGCATCTGGGCGGAAGTTGCAGATGACGCCACCCTTACCTCCAGGGGACGTCGACCGCCACCCTGCCCGCATCGTCCGATCCCGCCCCGCTGCGACGGCAACCGGAAGACGGTTTACCGCTTTGGGATCCCCGCCAGCTAGGAGTTTGTCGGACATAGGTCGGACAAACTCCTAAATTGAACGACAGGTTATGAGGGTTTGTCGTCATCCTGAATGGCGTTCGGTCATTAGGCAAGCTAGGTGTATTTATTCAGCCTGTCGGCTCCGCGATATCCCAGAACGACTTCCCATGCGTTTACGCCAACCGTTCATGACACCAAGTCCGACAGGCTGCTAGAGCGGAATTAAGTACCTGGTTTTTAGTGCTTTCCGGCGAATCCTGAGTTCGCCGTCCGTGGGTTAGTGTGCGCTGACACCGGTGCATCGCCGGTGGGCTGGTGCAGCTAACCTATTGACATAATGCGATCTTACCCTTATTGTTAGCACTCGATGGAGATGAGTGCTAAACAGTCGTTCTCCGTCATTCAGGTTAATTCATAGGAGGCTCAAACATGAAGATACGTCCGCTACACGATCGCGTGATGGTCAAGCGATTGGAAGAAGAACGCAAGACCGCATCCGGGATCGTCATTCCCGACACCGCCGCCGAGAAACCCGACCAGGGCGAAGTCATGGCGGTGGGCAAGGGCAAGATTCTGGAGGACGGCAAGGTGCGTCCCCTCGACATCAAGGTCGGCGACAAGATTCTGTTCGGGAAGTATTCCGGGCAGACCGTAAGGATTAAAGGCGACGAGCTGCTCGTGATGCGCGAAGAAGACATCATGGGCGTGGTCGAAGGCAGATAATCCCGCGAATTCCGCAATAACAGGAGCAATCAGACATGTCAGCTAAAGACGTCAAATTCAAGGATTTCGCCCGCAGCAAGATCATGGCCGGTGTCAACGTGCTGGCTGACGCGGTGAAGGTCACTCTGGGCCCGAAGGGCCGCAACGTAGTGCTGGAGCGCTCGTTCGGGGCGCCGACCGTCACCAAGGACGGGGTCTCGGTCGCGAAAGAGATCGAGCTCAAGGACCGGTTCGAAAACATGGGAGCGCAGCTGATCAAGGAAGTTGCCTCCAAGACCTCCGACGTGGCGGGGGACGGCACCACCACCGCCACGGTGCTGGCGCAGGCGATCGTGCAGGAAGGCATGAAGTACGTGGCCGCCGGCATGAACCCGATGGACCTGAAGCGCGGCATCGACAAGGCGGTGGATGCGGTCGTCGAGCAACTGAAGAAGATCTCCAAGCCGTGCACCACCAGCAAGGAAATCGCGCAGGTCGGCTCCATTTCCGCGAACGCGGACGAGAACATCGGCAAGATCATTGCCGATGCGATGGACAAGGTCGGCAAGGAAGGCGTGATCACGGTCGAGGACGGCAAGACCCTGCAGAACGAGCTGGAAGTCGTCGAGGGCATGCAGTTCGACCGCGGTTATCTCTCGCCGTACTTCATCAATACCGCCGAGAAGCAGATGTCGATGCTCGATAATCCGTACATCCTGCTCTACGACAAGAAGGTTTCCGGCATCCGCGAACTCCTGCCGCTGCTCGAGCTGGTGGCGAAAGCGGGCAGGCCGCTGCTGATCATCGCCGAGGAAGTGGAAGGCGAAGCGCTCGCCACCCTGGTGGTGAACAACATCCGCGGCATCCTCAAGACCTGCGCGGTGAAGGCGCCGGGCTTCGGCGACCGCAGAAAGGCGATGCTGGAAGACATCGCGGTCCTTACCGGCGGCGTGGTGGTCTCGGAAGAGACCGGCATGCAACTGGAGAAGATCACGCTGAAGGAACTCGGCCAGGCCAAGCGCATCGAGATCGGCAAGGAAAATACCACCATCATCGACGGCAACGGCGACAAAAAGGCGATCCAGGGGCGCGTCAAGAGCGTCCGCACCCAGATCGAGGAGGCGACCAGCGACTACGACAAGGAAAAGCTGCAGGAGCGGGTGGCGAAGCTCGCCGGCGGCGTGGCGCTGATCAAGGTCGGTGCCGCAACCGAAATCGAGATGAAGGAGAAAAAGGCGCGCGTGGAAGATGCATTGCACGCGACCCGCGCCGCGGTGGAAGAGGGCGTCGTCGCCGGCGGTGGTGTGGCGTATCTCCGCGCCCGCGTCAGCGCCAAGACGAAGACCGACAACCACGACCAGGAAGCGGGCGTCAAGATCGTGATGCGCGCGCTGGAAGAGCCGCTGCGCTGGATCGTCGCCAACGCCGGCGATGAGCCGTCGGTGGTCCTCAACAAGGTGGTTGAAGGCAAGGGCAACTACGGCTACAACGCGCAGACCGGCCAGTACGGCGATATGATCGAAATGGGCGTGCTCGACCCGACCAAGGTCGCGCGCTACGCGCTGCAGAACGCCGCTTCGGTGGCGGGCCTGATCCTCACCACCGATGCGATGGTGGCGGAATCGCCGAAGGACGAATCCCACGCGGGCCATGGTCATGGCGGCGGCATGGGTGGCATGGGCGGGATGGATATGTAGTCGCTGGAGCGGATGCGCGCAAGCGCACCGCTCAGCGACGGTCGAAACGGACCATCCGGCCGTTCCAACTCGCGCATTCGAGCGGACAGGCGCAAGCCCGCCGCTCAATACGCGAGAAGTACTAAACGAGGCCCCGCGCAAGCGGGGCTTCTTTTTTGATATTTCCACATCCGGACGGAAGAGTTTGGGCAGACTGGGGGTCTCTCTTGGCATTTCCGCTCCAGATTTACAGATAAGCCAGGTGCTGATGTTGCGATGCCTCAGTTAGAATGATCCGGAAATGCCAACCGACATTCTGGTGATCTCCATCTTCCGCGCGTTGGTGGAAGTGGCGGGGATGTTCCTGCTGGGGCAGGGCGTGCTATGGATCTTCGGGCCCAAGGCGCGCGACGGCAACTTCGTCTACGACCTGTTCAAGAAGGGCACCAGCCCCATCATCAAGCTGACGCGCATCATCACGCCGCGCTTCATCCACGATGCGCACATCGGTCTCGTCGCTTTTTTCTTCCTCGGGTGCCTCTGGTTCGGCCTGGGGATCTGGAAGCGTTACCTGTGCGTAACGCACGGCCTGCAGTGCCAGTGATTGTCCTTGACGCTCAACGCGTTTGACGCTTTAATACCGCGCTTTCCTCGGGGGCTAGGTAGCTCGATCATTCCGGTGCGGAAATGGCCGGGCTCCATTTCCGCACTGTATATTTCCCCTCGCCCTTTGGGAGAGGGGGAAGGGGTGAGGGCGAGGTAGAGCAGGAGACTGACAACACGCCGCGCGAGACTTCGCTTCAGCGAAGTCTGACCGCAGGTCGAGTGGGGGCCTTATCCCATTGCGCGGCTTGTTGCGGCGAAGGCTAATATTCACGGCGGAAACGCCGTTAATGTTAAGCGCCGGGAGGCGCGGCCGGAGCCAAAATCCTTGTGTCAGGCGGCTCAACGTTATTGCAGTACAGTGGCCGGGTAGCTCAGTTGGTAGAGCAGAGGACTGAAAATCCTTGTGTCGGCGGTTCAACTCCGTCCCCGGCCACCATTTCCCCTTTCTTGATATCCAACCGAGCTACCTGGCCACTTGACGTCGGTATCTCCGTCCCCGGCCACCATTTCTTTCCCATTATTTTGACCAACTGAGCTACCCGGCCCCTTGGCGTCGGGAGCCCGACCCGGCGACCCTCCTGCAGATCGCTACCCGCTACTCTGCGATAACCGACTTTGCGTCTGGTTAATTCCTGCATAATTCCCTTAGTGTCCTGAATCGCGTGTCGCTGAACAAAAGGTGCCGACAATTGACGACGCGCCGGAACGTGGAGCAGGGGCCCGCTTGCGGGATGCGACCGAGCAGGCGCGTGTGAGGACTGCGCATTCCGGCGCTCCGATGTCCCGCTCCGGGGTCGCATCCAAGCACACAACGCTTGGAACCTGCTCCGCCCTGCGCGGGACACTTTGTCGCAAATCCTCGCCAGGTGGCCAACCTGGCTGCGGTTTGCTTCGCGTCTGGCGCCAATTTCGACACTTTTGTCATGCCTAACACGTCGGTAGGATGACGATCTATCAACGAACTAGCGACTCAGGACACTAGCGCACGACAAGGCGGGCGCCGTGCAAGGCAAGGGAGGAAGCAATGCCAAAAATGACGGGCAGCCGTTTTTTCGCCGAAGCCATGCGCGGCTACGGCGTGACGCATCTGTTTTACGTGAACTCCATCGTCAATGCGGCGATGAAGGAAATGGACGCGGTGGGCGTTACGCGGGTGGTCACCCACGGCGAGAAAGCGGCGGCGTACATGGCGGACGGCTACGCCCGGGCCTCGCGCCGGCCGGGCATCTGTCTGTGCCAGGACATCGGCACGTCCAACCTGGCGGCAGGCATGCGGGACGCGCACATGTCGAGTTCGCCGGTGATCGCGATCACGGGCGGGCAAAACGACCAGCCGCGCTATCGCCACGCCTACCAGAACGCGGAAGACTTCACGGCGTGGGACGGCGTCACCAAGGCGAATTACTCGGTCGATGCCGTCGAGCGCTTTCCCGACCTGCTGCGCCAGGCATTCCGGGAGGCCACCAGCGGCACGCCCGGCCCGGTGCACCTGGAGTTGCGCGGCAACGCCGGCCAGATGCTGGAGCGCGAGGGCGAGTTCGATCTCGTGTTCGAGAAGCGCTTCACGCAGTTTCCGGCGTTTCGGCCGGAGGCCGAGCCGACCGCAATCAAGGCCGCGGTCGCCGCGCTCGCGCAGGCCGCGAAGCCGATCATCGTCGCGGGCGGCGGCGCCGTGGCGTCCGGCGCGGGACCGGAGATACTGAAGCTCGCCGAAACGCTGTCGATCCCGATCGCGACCAGCCTGCACGCGAAGGCCATCGTCCCGGACGACCATCCGCTGGCAGTCGGCGTGCCCGGCAGCTACTCGCGCTGGTGCGCGAACCAGGCGGTCGCGGCGGCGGACCTGGTGTTCTTCATCGGCAGCCACACCGGCGGCCAGGTGACGAACGGCTGGCAGGTTCCGAAAATCGGGACGCCGGTGATCCAGCTCGACATCGAGCCGGGCGAGCTGGGGCGCAACTACCCGAACACGGTTTCGCTGCACGGCGACGCCAAGGTGACGCTGGCGAAGCTCATCGAAGCAGCCGGCAAGCAGCCGTCGCGGCGGGCGGAGTGGCTCGAGCAGGTGCGCAGTTACGTCGCCGCCTACTGGGCCGAATCCGATCCGCTGCGCAACTCGGACGCGGTGCCGATCCGGCCGGAGCGGATCTGCAAGGAGCTGGAGCAGTGGCTGCCGGCGCACTCGACGCTGGTCGTCGACACGTTCCACGCGGCGCTCTGGACGGCCCAGATGACGCGCCTGACGAAGCCGGGCCAGAACTACCTGCGCTGCGGCGGCTCGCTGGGCTGGGCGTTCCCGGCCACGCTGGGGGCGAAAGCGGCGCTGCCGGACCAACCGGTAATCGGTTTCTGCGGCGACGCGGGCTTCTACTACCACATGGCCGAGCTGGAGACGGCGGCGCGCCTGCGCCTCAACATCGTGATGGTGGTGAACAACAACTACTCGGGCGGCGTGATCGAGAACGCGCGCTTCGAGCGGTCAGTGAACTTCGCGAAGGTCGCGGATTCGATGGGCTGCGTCGGCTTCCGCGTCGAGAAGCCGGCCGACATCCGGCCGGCGCTCGACAAGGCGCTCGCCGCGGGGCGGCCGGCGGTGGTGGAGCTGGTGAGCGACCCCGCAATCCGGGCGAAGCGCGGCTGGGTGCCGCCCGCGGTCAGCGGGGAGTGAGCGGGCCCCAGGCACAACCCAACCTCACCTCTGGATCTACCTGCGGTGACGTGAAAACCCCGGCCACGCTTGCGCTCGCTATGGTAACGTGGTCGGGCAGCCAGGAGGTGAAAAGCAAATAATCGAGGATCGACGCGTTGCCCGCGGAACCGGACCTCGCGCGGCAAGCGGCGTTCCCCGACCCAACCGAGGTAGCCAACCAATGGAGGAAGCGATGAAACATGCAACTCGTGTGTTAGCCGGCTTGCTTCTCACGTGCACGGTATCAGGCGCCGAGGCAGCAGAAGCGAAATATCCCGACAGGCCATTGAGGTTCATCGTGGGGTTCGTGCCCGGTGGGCCCAGCGACATTCTGGCGCGTCTGGTGGGGGGGAAGCTGAGCGAGAGCATGGGGCAGACGGTCGTCGTCGACAATCGCGGCAGCGTGGGCGGCATACTCGGCTTCGAACTCGGTGCGAACGCGGCGCCGGACGGCTACACCATTCTGCTCTGCCCCAACAGCGCGCTCACCATCAATCCGCACGTGTACCTCAAGCTGCCGTATGACCCGCAGCGCGACTATCAGCCCATCACGCAGCTCACCGTCGGCGGCAACGTCGTGGTTGTGCATCCATCGGTCGCGGCCAAGTCGGTAACAGAATTCATCGCCCTCGCCAAGGCCAAACCGGGAGCGATCAATTACGCCACGACCGGCACCGGCAATGTACTCGGCATCGCGAATTTCAAGTTGCTGGCCGATATCGATATGGTCGCCATCCCGTACAAGGGAACCGGACAGGCTGTAATCGCCCTTGTCTCCGGGGAAGTGCAATTTTTTTTCATGAACCCGCTGGTCGCCATACCGCACGTCAAATCGGGCAAGCTGCGCGGGCTGGCCGTGACCTCCCTCACGCGCAACCCGGCCCTGCCCGACCTGCCGACCGTCTCCGAATCAGGACTGCCCGGCTTCCAGAACATCACCTGGCATAGCATCGTCGTGCCCGTCGGGACGCCCAAGCCCATCGTGAAGCGGCTGAACGCCGAATTTGTCAAGATCGTGAACCTGCCGGACGTGAAAGAGCGTTTTCAGGGGCAGGGGCTCACCGCTGTGGGCTCGACGCCGGAGCAAATGAGCGCGCTGATCAAGGAAGAGTCAATGCAGGTCGCAAAGTTGGTCAAGCAGATCGGCTACCAGCCGCAGTGAACGACGTGGCTACGCACTAGCAGCTTGTCGGGCTTTCGCCCCGACAAGCTGCTAAATTGAATGACAGGTTGCGAGGGTTTGTAGTCATACAGCCTGTCGGCTCGGCGATAACCAAGAACGAGTACCCCTGCGTTCACACCGACCGTTCATGACACCCAGTCCGACAGGCTGCTAGGAGGAGAATGATGCGTCGCTCAGTCGGCGCCAACCGACTGCTCGGCGGTGCGCTCCTCGTTCTGGCAAGGATGGCGCTATGGCACAAAGTGGTCTGAAACCGATACGCCGCGTGGTGACAGGTAACAACGAGCGCGGCAAGTCGAAAGTCGTATGGGACGGGCCAGCGCCCGCCATGCACGAGGCGTCGATGGGCGCCGGCCGCGGCCACATCGATTTCTGGGTCTGGAACAAGAGTCCGGCCCCGCTTTCCGGCGCCAGCGATGACGGCAACCTGTCCTACGATTTTCCGGGCCCGCCCGAGGGCGGGCACTGGCGGGTAGTCCAGGGCGTTGGGCGCCGGAGCGACTACGATCCCGCGAACGACAAGCTCATCGTGCCGAGCCACGAGCCGCAGGAGCATCCCCTGGGCCGGAGATGGGACCGTGGCGGCACCAACGCCTATTCCGGCGGGATGCACAAGACCGAGACGGTGGATTACGCGATACTCCTCGACGGCGAGCGCACGCTGGTGCTCGACGACCGGGAAGTCGAGTGGCGGCCGGGCGATGTAGTGATCGACGTGGGGGCATGGCACCAGTGGTCGAGCCGCAACGAAGGCGGCGGCCGCGTCGCGTTCGACATGATCGCGGCGCGCTTCGTGGACGGGCCCGTAGGGCTGGCGCAGGGCAACCACGCGGTGATGCGCGCCGATCCCGGCCAGAAGCTGCCGCAAGGCGTAAAGCCGGCGCGGCGAATCGTTGTTACGGATCGCCAGGCGGGAAAATCGTGCCTGGTCAGCGACGGCCCATCGCCGGACGTGCGCACGGACCCGGCGCGCCCCGGCTACGCATTGCAGCGCATGTGGATCACCGATGGCGCGCCCGCGAAAATCGTCCTGGAGACGCTGCATTTGCCGCACACTATCGAGCCTCCCGCGGGCGGTTCGGTCCTGAACATTGCCACTTTCCCGCCGGACGCAGCCTGGAAAGGGAAAGTAGGCGCGCCCGAGGTGCGGGCATACTTCCGCGCCATGGGCTCGCCGCGCGCTTCCACTTACTCGCCTCTGGCGCCGCATCCTTATATGCAAAAAACGCGCACGCTCGATTTCTGCATCGTCCTCGAGGGCGCGATCGTGCTGGTGCTGGATACGCAGGAAGTGGCGCTCAAGGCGGGCGATTTCGTGGTGCAGCGGGGGACCAACCACGCGTGGAGCAACCGCTCGAACCATCCCGCTGTCGTTGCGATTGCATCTCACGACGGGAGCTAGCAGTGTGTCGGACTTGGGGGTTCCGCACCGTGTCCCGCAGGCCACGACCATCATGATATTCACGCCCACCGTTGATAACACCCAGTCCGACAGGCTGTTTGAGGTAGGATTCCGCCTTCCGACGAAAATCCCGAGGGCGCCAATGACCGTCCGACTTGCCCACAATCTAAAACTTCTCGCGCAGCATACCGCCGGCGGCGCGGCCAATCTCGGCGAAGGCATGGCGATGAAGATCAAGGACGGCCGGCGCTATATGTACATCGCGCACGAGCACGGACCGGCCGCGTTCTCGATCTTCGATGTGACCGAGCCGTCCGCTCCGAAAATGCTGTGGCAGCTGCCGCTGCCCCATAACAACGTGCGGGGCAACTCGCTCGCGATGCGCGGCGATATCCTGCTGATGGCGTACCAGGTCAACAAACCCGGGCTCAAGCCGGCGGGCTTCCAGGTCTACGACGTCTCGAAGCCGGCGGAGCCCCGGGAAATCACGTTCTTCGACCTGTCGGGGCCGCCCGATTCCCATGCCGTCGGCGTTCACTATGTCTCGTTCATGGACGGCCGATACGCCCACCTCAGCGCCGCCCACCCGGATTTCGTGCCGAACGACTCCAAGGACAACCAGTTCTACATGATCGTGGACCTGGCGAACCCGGCCAAGCCTACCGAGGTGGGGCGGTGGTGGTTGCCGGGCCAGCGCAAAGGCGACCAGGAGCAGGCGCCGCCGCGCCACGTCGCGCCGTGCCTCGACTTTGCCTTCCGGCCTCATCACACGCTGTGCTATCCAGAGCGGCCGGACCGCGCCTACGTCGGCTACATCGACGCCGGCATCGTGATTCTCGACATCGCGAACAAGGCGCGCCCGAAGCTGATCAGCCGCCTCGATTACCACCCGCCGTTCCCGGGCTTCACCCACACGGTGCTGCCGCTGTTCGACCGCGACCTGCTGGTGGTGACGGACGAGGCGACCGGGGACCACGGCCTCGACTGGCCCAAGCGCTGCTGGATAGTGGACCTTCGACTGGAATCGAACCCGGTGATGATTTCGAGCCTGCCGACGCCGCGCGATTTCGGCGAGCTGCACAAGGTCGGCGGCCGCATCGGCGCCCACAACATCCACGAGAACGAGCCCGAGCCGGGCAGCGCCAGACTGCAGAACACGGTAGCCTCAACCTGGTTCAGCGCCGGCCTGCGTGTCTATGACATCGCCGACCCATACCGGCCGGAGGAGATCGCCGCGTTCCTGCCGGAGACGCCCGCGGGACAGCGCGGGTGCCGGATCAGCGACGTGTTCGTGGACGACCGCTCGATTATCTACGCCGGCGACCGCGCGCGCGGCGGCCTCTACGTGCTGGAATACACCGGCAAGCGCCCGCTCAACTAGCGGCCGCCGGCGTCGCCCTTCAGGATATCCATTCCCGCCTGCAGGCAGCGCTCGATGCGCGCCTTCTCCTTCGCGATCGACTCGTCGGTCCACTCCCAGAAGCCGCGCTTCGTCTTCATGCCGAGGTGCCCCCTGTCCACCATGGCCTTGATCGGGGCGGGATAGGCCGACGAGGAGTAGAGATGCGGATAGAGCGCGGTGCCGACGACGCAATTGGTGTCCCAGCCCGACATTTCCTTCTGCAGTATCGGGCCGCAGGCGATGAAGCGGAAGCCGAAGCCGTAGCGCACCGCATCGTCTATGCCCTCCGGCGAGACGGTGCCGTCGGCGATGAGGTAGAGCGCCTCGCGCAGCATGGCGTGCTGCAGCCGGTTGCCGACGAAGCCCGGCACGTCCTTCTTCACCCAGATCGGCGCCTTGTTGAGCGCTTTCATCAGCGCGACCAGCCCTTCCGCCACCTTCGGGTCGGTGTGCGCGCTGCTGACGATCTCCACCAGCGGCACCAGGTGCGCCGGCATGAAGAAATGCAAGCCGGCGAAGCGCGAGCGGGCCTTCAGCGACTTGCCGATGTCGCCGATTAGAAAGTTGGAGGTATTGCTGGTGAGCGGGATATCGGGCCGCGCCAGCGTCTCGACCTGCGCGAACAACCTCTGCTTCAACAGCAGATCCTCGACCGCCGCCTCGACCACCAGGTCGACGTCGTTCCACGGCAGCGCGTCGAGCGCAGCCCAGGTCCTGACGTTGGCGGCGTTGGCCTGAGGCGCCTTGAGCTTACCGAGTCCGGCTGCGATCCGGGCAGGCAGGGCGTCGCGCGTCTTCTGCGACGGGCTCATCACGTGCACCTTCCATCCGCCGGCGGCGAAAATGATCGCAATATCGCCGCCCATGATACCGCCGCCGATGATGGCAACCGTTGAAACCTGCTTCGGCATCGCAATTCCTTCCGTGGTGGACGCGCGTTGAGCGGCGAACCGTCGTCCGTTCGAGGGCGCGTAGCTAAATCGGGGCGCCGCCTCCGGAGGGCGGCCGTTGGTGATGCGTATACGACATCCTGCTCCTTGCGTTGCCCTCTGCTTGTGCTTCGACGCGCGTTGAACGGCGATCGCTTCGTCCGTTCGAACGCGCGTAGTTAAACCGGGGCACCGCCTCCGGTTTAACGGTAATTATAAAGTCCACGCCCCGCCGGCCGTGTTATAAAAGTACCACCCACGCACGTTCGCAGTCCCAAGGGAGGTCCGGGATGATCAGCATCCGGCGCAGCGCGACGGCCGCTCTTCTTTTCATCGGGTGCGCAGGCTTCGCCTCCGCGCTCTATGCCCAGTTCGATCCCGACCGCGCCTACCAGCAGAGCGACGCGGTCAAGCAGCGCTATCCCGATCCGGCCGCGCGGTTCGACACCCCCGGCTTCGCCCCGGGCAAGACCGATTTCACCGCGCACGCGGAGATGATGACTTTCATCTCGCGGCTGCAGCGCCGGGCGGACAATCTCGAAGTGCGCGAGTTCGGGGTATCGCAGGAGGGTCGCGCGATCCCGGTGCTCGTGTTTTCCGGCAACGGCAAGGCGGGCGCGAATGACGGGCGCTCCCGCCGGCCCGTCGTGCTCCTGGTCGGGCTGCAGCATGGCAACGAGCCCGCCGGCGGCGAAGCGATGCTCGTGCTCGCCCAGGAACTGGCGGTCGGCTCGCTCAAGCCGTTGCTCGACCGCATCACGGTCGCGATCGTCCCGCGCGCGAATCCCGACGGCGCGCATTACTTCACGCGCTCTCCCTACAGCACCGTCGACATCAACCGCGACCACGTCAAGGTCGCGCTGCCGGAAACGGCCGCGCTGCACAGCGTAGTCAATGAATTCCAGCCGCACGTATTCGTGGACGCGCACGAGTTCAGCGTCGCGACGCGCTGGATCGAGAAATTCGGCCTGCTGCAGTCGTGGGACCTGATGCTGCAGTACGCGACGAATCCCAACGTCGCGCCGCAGCTGACCGAGCTGGCCGACCAGCTGTTCCTGCGCGGTATGCGCGGGGAAATCGAGCGCGCGGGATACACGCACTTCTGGTACTACACCACCTCCTACAACCTGAAGGACCTGCGCGTGGCCATGGGCGGGACGACCCCCGACATCGGCCGCAATTTCGCGGGATTGCAGAACGCATTCTCATTCCTGATCGAGAGCCGGGGCGTGGGCATCGGCCGGGAAAGCTTCGCGCGGCGCGTGCACACGCACGTCGTCGCCATCACCAGCCTGCTGCGCACCACCGCGGATCACGCCGGCGAGATCACGCGCGTGGTGCAGGAAGCGCGTGACGAAACCGTGCGCCGCGGCCGGGAGCCGCGGGCGGGGGACACCGTGGCGGTGACCGTGCGCAGCCCGCAGACGAAGCAGGCGCTCACCATGATCGATCCGACGAGCGGAGAAGCGAGGGAGATCGAGGTCGATTGGTCGGATTCGCTCGGCGCGGCGCCGGAACTCGCGCGGGCCCGACCCTACGCCTACCTGATGCCGCCGGTCTTTCATGACGTAGCACGGCGCCTGGCGCTGTCCGGCGTCGAGGTGCGGCAGCTCGACCGGCCGGTGACGCTCGAAGTCGAGAGCTACGAGGTGACCGAGCGGCGCCCGAGCGCGACTTACGTCGAGGGCCGGATCACGAGCCGGGTCACGACCGAGGTGGGCCTCAAGAAGAAGGCGTTCCCGGCGGGCAGCTACGTGTACCTGATGGCGCAGCCGAACGCGAACGTGATCGCGGTTGCGCTGGAGCCGGAGTCGCCGAGCAGCTTCGTTTCGTTCGGCTTCGTTCCGGTAGACAAGAAAGGCTCGCCGCCCACCATTGCCGCCCCGAGCGAAGTGCCGATCTACCGGCTTCTCAGGCCGGTCGGGATCGATACCCGGCCGGTTCCGCCGCGCTGAGAATCAGCGCTCAGCCGCCAGCCGTCAGTCGCCGGTCGTCGATCGCCTGTGTCGGCGAGACTCCGGCGCCTGGCCGGTCAGTTGACCCGCGATGCGCTCCACTTCGCTTCTCCGCCGGGCTGCTTCACCACGCCCTGCATGGTGCTGCCGGAGACGCGGCCGGAATAGTCGCGGCGGGCGCCATCGGCGTCCTGCACCGTAAAGCTGATCTGGTCGCCTTGCAACTTGACGTCACGCAGCTGTCCCAACCGGCCGTCGAGCCGGGCCGCGCCGTCGACTTTCTGGAATTGCTGGCGCAGCGCAACTTCGTACGCTTTCGGTCCCGTGCCCGCACCGTTCCAGCGCCAGGTGCCGTCCACCGGCGCCGGCACGATCCACAGATAGGCGGTGCGGCCTTCCACGTTCTCGGTCTGGTCGGGCTGCCATTCGTCCATGGTAAAGGCGTGGGACACTACGCGCGTGCCCGGCTTCATGCTGAGAATGGTCGGGCGCAACTTCAGGTTAAGGCCCGGCAGCAGGTAGAGCGTGACCACGGTGGCGTGACTGAAGTCGGTCTGGAAGATGTCGCCGTTGATGAACTTCGCCTTGCCGGCGACGCCTTCCTTGGCCGCGGCGCGCTCGGAGAGCGCAACCATGTCGGGGTTGAACTCGACGCCCACGGCCTGCGCCCCGCGCTTGGCGGCGGCGATCACGGTGCGCCCGTCACCGCTGCCGAGGTCGTAGTGAATGTCCCTGGCCGTGAGCTTCGCCATGTCGAGCATTTTGTCGACCAGCGCCTGCGGCGTTGGCACCCAGATCACGTCTTTGCCTTCCTGGCCGACGGACGGCGTGTATTCCTTGTCCTGCGCCGTCGCCGGTGCGGGCAGCGCGAGCGCGGCAGCGGCGAGCAGTGCGGCGAAAAAACGGGCGGCTTGTAGTTTCAAACTGTGCATGGGACTCTCCGTGGTAATTGGCTGGCAGGCTGGCTTGCTGCTGATTCAGGACACTAGCGGGCGCATAGTTTACAGCAGCCGCCGGCGCTCTATTACTTCAGGTCCAAACCGTGGGCAGGTGCGATTAATTTTCGACTCGGAACGCGCGTTTTCGTTCATCATTCATCATTCATCATTCATCATTGCGTCTTGAGGCGTCCATCCACCGTGACGCCGCTCGCGATCATCGCGTCGATGGCGGCATCGTCGTAGCCCGCCTCGCGCAGGATTTCGACGCTGTTCTGGCCGAGCTTGGGCGCCGGATTCCACTCGCGGCGCACCCCGGACGACCATTTGTTCGGCGACCGCATGACCCGCGTCTCGCCTTCCGTAGGGTGGTCCTTCAGCTCGAAGAAGCCGACGTCCTTCAGGTGCGGGTCATCGAGCAGGCTGTCGAGCGTGTGATACGGCATGGCCGGCACGTCGCCGCGCTCGAAGAGCTCGAGCCACTCGGCGGTGGTCTTCGCCTTCAGCGCCTCCATGCGGACCTGGTAGTACTCCGCTACGTGGGCGAAGCGCGCAGGAATGGTTGAAAAGCGCGGATCGGTCTTCAACGCGGGGCGGCCGATCGCGTCGAAGAACGCGAAAGCCTGCTCGTTGGTGTTCGCCGAGATGCAGATCCAGCCGTCCTTGGTGGGGATCGGTTTGCCCAGGGGATCGAGCAGGCGCGGGTCGCCGGTCTCTCCGAGCGGCGGCACGAAGGTCTTGAGATACAGGTGCTCTTCCAGCACGAACTTCACCAGGTTCTCGAACATCGGGATCTCGATCGAGCAGCCCTCGCCGGTGCGCGTGCGCCCGTAGAGCGCCATCGCGATCATCTGCACCGCGATCAGACCCACCACCTTGTCCGCCACCACCATCGGCACGAAGCGCGGCTCGCCGGTCGCGCGGTGATTGAGCGCGGCCATGCCGCCCGATCCCTGGATGATGGTGTCGTAGGCCGGCTTGTCGCGGTAGCGGCCATCCTGGCCGAAGCCGAACATGCCGCAGTAGATGACCTTCGGGTTGACGGCGCGCACGTCGTCGTAGCCGAGCTTCATGCGCGCCATCGACTGGGGGCGGTTGTTCCAGAGCATCACGTCGGCGCGCGCTATCAGCTTCTGCAGCGCGCTATGGCCGGAGGGATGCTTGAGATCGAGCACGATGCTGCGCTTGTTGCGGTTAAGATGCAGGAACTTGGCGCCCATGCCCGGCGTGACGGACTTGCCGTTCATTATCCGGATGAGATCGCCCGCCTTCGATTCGACCTTGATGACTTCCGCGCCGTGGTCGGCGAGGATCTGGGTGCACAATGGCCCGACCACGACCGAGGTCAGGTCGAGAACGCGCACGCCTTCGAGCGGTCCGCCGGACATTCGCTTACGCTCGAATGATGAATGATGAATGATGAATGATGAACGGCCGCGTCATCGGAACTCGGCCTCGGCCGAGAGCGCGAGCGCGCCGTCAGGGTTCAGCGCCCACAGTTTCGCCGTCTTGTTGTCGAGCGATGGCTCGCCGCCGAGCGTGATCGGCTGATTCGCGAACAGCGCCCGCACGTTGCGGGAGGAGATATAACGGATCGGCGTGGAGGCATGAGTGCGCGCGAGCTCGAACGCGAGCAGCGTGGTGAGCCCGCCGTTCATGACGAGGCCGGGGTAACCTTCGACCTTCGTTACGTAGGGCAGGTCGTAGTGGATGCGATGCCCGTTGAAAGTCAGCGCGGAATAGCGGAACAGCATCACCGGGTCGGGCGTGACGGTGCGGCTCCATACCGCGCGCCCCGGTGCCGGCTGTGGCGGCTGGGGTGGCGTGCCGCCGGGCGCAGCTTCCCGGTAGACGAGGTCCTGCTCCTCGGTGATGGCGAGTCCGCGCGGGCTCGCAATATCGGTCTTGACCGTCACAAACACCATTTGCCCGGTGCGGCCCAGTTTTATGCTGACCTCCACGATCACGGAGGCGCGGCGCACCTCGTCGCCGACGCGCAGGCTGTCGTGGAAGGTGGTGCGCTTGCCGGCGAACATGCGGCGCGGCAGCGGCACCGGCGGCAGGAAATCGCCGCGCTCCGGATGGCCATCCGCGCCGATCTGCGACTGGCGCACCACCCGCGGGAACAGGATCTGGTGCCAGCCGACGGGCAGCGGATCGCCCATTTTCGGCATGGGATCGTCACGGTCGAGCGTCGCGGCGAGGCGGTGCACGGCGGGGACGGTCACATAGTCGACGTCCGACTCCTTGTTGCCGATCCATTCCTTGAGCTTTTCGAGGTCTTGCGCCATACGCTTTGCTTTCTAAACGTTAGCCACAGAGTTCACAGAGAACACACAGAGAAAATCTGAAAACCAGATCCAACCACAGATAAACACAGATGCACACAGATGAAAACGAGAACCTGAAGTCAAAACGCAGTTTGTTTGATTCTATCTGTGTTTATCTGTGTTCATCTGTGGTTTCAATAACGCTTTGGAGGTTTTGGTTTCCTCCGTGACCTCTGTGTTCTCTGTGGCTGAATCTATTCAGCCTTGGCGCCGGATTCCTTCACGGCTTTGCCCCACTTGGTGATTTCCGACTGGATGAAGCGCGCGAACTGCTCGCGCGTATCGCCGACGGGCGTGAACGCAAGCGTGGCCAGGCGCTCCCTCATCTCCGGGGTATTGATGATGCGCACGATCCCGGCGTTCAGTCTGTCGAGCACCGGCGCGGGTGTCTTCGCCGGCGCGGCGATGCCGATCCAGCCCACCGCCTCGAAGCCGGGGAAACCCGATTCCGCGATGGTCGGCACGTCGGGCAGGAACGGCGAGCGTTTCGCCGCGCCGATGCCGAGCCCGCGCAACCTGCCGGACTTGACGTGCGGCAGCACCGCCGGGATCGCGTCGAACATGACCGGTATCTGCCCCGAGAACAGCTCGGCGTGCGCGGCGGGGCTGCCCTTGTACGGAATGTGATTGAACCGGATGCCAGCCGCGGAGCTGAACATTTCCATGGTGAGATGGCTGGTCGAGCCGCTGCCGAGCGAGGCGTAGTTGATCTGCCCGGGCTTGCCTTTCGCCAGGGCGACGAGCTCCTTCACCGACTTGGCCGCGAACGAGGGGTTGGCCACCAGCGTCTGGGGCGTCAGCGCGATATTGGTGATCGGCGCAAAATCCCTGATCGCGTCGTACGGGAGCTTCGCGTAGAGCGTGGGATTGATGCCGAAGGCGCTGGACACCGCCATGGTGAGCGTATACCCGTCGGGCGCGGCCTTGGCGCCCAGTTCGGTGCCGACCAGCCCGCCTGCGCCGGCGCGGTTGTCCACCACCACCTGCTGCCCCCACGTCTCGGTGAGCTTGCCGCCGATCACGCGCGCGAGGATGTCGGTGGAGGTGCCGGGAGTGAACTGCGCGATGATGCGGATGGGCCGGTTCGGATAATTCTGCGCCAGCGCCGCTGTTGCGGGCATACCGAGCGGTACGCCGAGCAGCCATACAAAGACTTTCGCGAGCTTCATGAAACCCTCTGGGTTTGAGTCAAACGCCAGCGTTGCGATCGAGGATTATGCCACCAGTGGGCGCTTCAAATTGGGACATCGTCGTCGGCGAGTCAGGCCACAAGGCCCGCCCCATGCGGAAAGAATGGGTGGATAGCGTCAAGCGCCAATGCGACCAGGCCGGCGTCGCGTTTTTCTTCAAACCATGGGGAGCGTGGGGCGCGGACGGCCAAAAGCGGTCAAAGAAAGCAAACGGCCGGACCTATCGCGGCAAAATTCACGACTCCATGCCGGACGTAGCTCCAGCAATCGCCTGAGTGGTCGCTGATCACCCCCGCCAGGATCGAGTCGAGCGGTTTTCGCAGCATCCGGGTGAAATCGCTTGCGGCGAGCACCTGAGTTAGTCTAAGCTAGTCTGCACTAGTCTGATTCCTCAGGAGGTGTGCCATGTCCGAGATCGGGGCCTATGAGGCCAAGACCCATCTGCCAAAACTGCTCGAGCGGGTGGAGAAAGGGGAACGCTTTGTGATCACGAGACACGGCCGCGCCGTGGCCGAGCTGGGGCCAGTCGGCAAGCTGGACGAGAAGAGCATCCGGCGCGCGATCGGAGACTTGCGTTCTTTCAGGGACGAACTGGCACGCCGCGGGGTGGGGATGCGCGATCTTCTGCGCAGGGGTGAAACCGTGCGCGACCTGGCACACAAGGGGCATCGCTACTGATGGCGTTCGTGCTGGACTGCTCTGTAGCTCTCGCCTGGGTGCTGCCCGACGAGGGCAGCGCGTTTGCGGACGGTCTTCTCGATCGCTTAGTTGCGGAGGGCGCCGTTGTGCCCCCTATCTGGCCGCTTGAGGTGGGCAACGTCCTGCTCGCCGCGCTACGCCAGCGCCGCATCCGGCAAACCGAGTTTGAACCCACGGTCGAGCGGCTTAAGCGCCTGCCCATCGAAGTGGATATTGGCGCAACCGACCACGCGCTTGCGGGCGTTCTGGTGCTTGCAGCGCAACACGGGCTGACCACCTACGACGCCGCCTATCTGGAACTGGCCCAGCGCCGGCAATTGCCGCTGGCGACCCTGGACAAGCAGTTGCGGGCCGCCTGCCGCGCGGCGAAAGTCGAGGTTCTGTAAGGGATACGGGCGCGGGTGGCAGGGTTGGCGTTGCGGCAGTCGTCGAACTGCGACATCAGAACGAGCGCAGCCCGTCGCTGAATACGCCGTGTTCTTCGATGTGCTCGTTGTAGGCGTCGAGCGCGGCGCGATTTTTTCTAAGCCATTCCTCGCGCTGCTGCCGGCGAATCGTTTCCGTCGGGCCGGCCTCGAATACCTGCGCCGGGTTGACAGCTTTCTTGCGCCGCCGTGGGGTGTTGCTTCGAGTGGGCATAAGCGGACCGAGAGCAGACGATGCGTACCGGGGCGCTATCCGCGCGCGGCGGCGAGCGTCCTTGCTTCCCGCGCCTTGATCGCATCAAAGCGCCGGATCAGCCGCTCGGCGCGCACCACCACCGGGATGTCGATCATCTTGCCGTCAATCTGGAACGAGCCGCGGCCCGCCGCCGCCGCTTCCTTGTCCAGCTGGATCACCTTGCGCGCATAGGCCACCTCCTCCACGCTCGGGGTGTACTCCTCGTTCACGATCTTGACCTGCCCGGGGTGGATGCAGCCGGCGCCGTCGAAGCCGAAGCGGCGGGCGCGGCGCACCATCAGCCGGAACTTGTCCCAGTCGCTGAAGTCGGCGACCGTGCCGATGAAGCCGAGCGGCATCACGCCGGCGGCGCGCGCGGCGATGATCATGCGCGCCTTGGGGGCGAGCAGCACATCGTCGTCGGGCTGTGCGTTCAAATCGAGCGCGAAGTCCTCGCCGCCGATCAGCATACCCACCGTGCGCGGACTGGCGCGCGGGATCTCGTCGATGCGCGTGAAGGCGTCCGCGGTCTCGATCATGGTGAGAAACCGGGTGTGACCGATCTTCATGCCGCGCTTCACCTCCAACTCGGTGACGAGCTGGTCAAGAAGCCTGACGTGGGAGGCGCTGTCGGCCTTGGTAATGGCGATGCCGTCGACGTCGGGGCAGATCGAGTGCTCGAGGTCGCGCACCGCGAGCGCGAGCGGCTGGTTGATGCGCACCACCACGTCCGCGCCGCCGCGGCGCACGCGCGCGGCGTTCTTCTCGACCAAGGTGCGCGCCTTCTCCTTCTCGGCGGGCGGCACCGCGTCCTCGAGATCGAGCTGGATCACGTCCGCCTCTCTCGTATGCGCCTTCTCGATGAACTTCTCGACGTTGACGGGGACGTACATGAGCGAGCGCCACACCGGCAGTTCCCTGTTCATTCCGCTTCCTCCTTGGTGAGGGGCGTACCTTCACACACGGCGCCGCCGGCGACAAGCCGCGTGTAGCCCGCGTCATCCACCCCCAGTTCGGCCAGCAGCGCGCGGTTGTGCTCCCCCAGGCGCGGAGCGTGCGTGCGGATGGAGCCCGGCGTGCCCGACAGCCGCGGCACCACGTGATGCATCGGGAACGCGCCCATGTCGGGATCGGGATAGTCCGCCACCAGCTCGCGCGCGCGCACGTGCGGGTCTTCGAGTATCTGGCGGATATCGTAGATCGGCCCGATGGTGACCTCGGCTTGCTCGAAAAACGCCACATTCTCCGCCTGGGTGCGCCGCGCGATGAAGTCGCCGATGATCGCATCGAGTTCCTCGGCATGCCGTACCCGCTCGGCGTTGGTGCGATAGCGCGGATCGTCGACGAGGTCGGGACGCCCGATGGAACGGAACAGGCGCTCCGCCATCTTCTGCGTGGAGGAGGACAGGCACACGTAGAGACCGTCCTGGCAGCGGTAGGCGTTGCGCGGCCCGGCGTTGGTCGAGCGGCTGCCGCTGCGCGGCTTCACCTTGCCGGTCAGCCGGTAATTGGCGGCCTGCGGCCCGAGCACGGCAAACATCGGATCGAGCAGCGGCAGGTCGATCACCTGGCCGCGACCGTCGTTGTTCTCCACCTCGCGTAGCGCGATCATCGCGGCGGCGGCGCCGTACAGCCCCGCCACGGTGTCCGCCAGGTACATCGGCGGCAATACCGGCTCGCGGTCGGCGAAGCCGTTGAACGAGGCGAAGCCCGACATGCCTTCCACCAGCGTGCCGAAGCCGGGACGCCGGCAATACGGCCCGTCCTGGCCCCAGCCGGAGATGCGCACGATGACCAGCTGCGGATTGATCTTGAGCAGCGCCTCGGGCCCGAGCCCCATCTTCTCGATCGTGCCGGGGCGAAAACTTTCGACGAATATTGCCGCCGTTGGTATCAGGCGCGCGAGCAGATCGCGTGCCTCCGGCTTGCGCAGCTCAAGGCCGAGGCTCTTCTTGTTGCGCGCATAGATTTTCCAGTTGGTCTGCACGCCGCTGGTCTGCCACGCGCGCAGGGTGTCGCCCGCGGGCGGCTCGACCTTGATCACCTCGGCGCCGAAGTCACCGAGGACCTGCGTCAGCATGTTGCCGGCGACCAGCCGCGACAGGTCAAGCACGCGCACGCCGGCCAACGTCCCTCCGGCGGCCGGCTGGTAGTCCTTTTTTGACAGCGCGGTCATTCAGGTTTGATGTTGGCGGCCTTGACGACCTTGCTCCAGTTCGCGATCTCGGTTTTCACCAGCGCGCTGAAGGCCTCGGGCGTCGTCGGCGCCGGCTCGGCTCCGAAATCGGAGAACAGCTTCTTCATGTTGTCGGCCGCGAGCGCCTTGCGGATCTCGCCGTTCAGGCGATCCATGACGTGCTTCGGCGTCTTGGCGGCCGCGAACACGCCCCACCACAGCGAGACGTCGTAGCCGGGCACGCCCTGTTCGGCGAGGGTCGGCATTTCGGGCACGAACGACGAGCGCTTCGCGGAGCTCACGCCGAGCGAGCGCAGGCGGCCGGCCTTCATCTGCGCGCTCACGGAGGGCAGGCTCACGAGCAGGACCTGCACGTTGCCGGCGAGGAGGTCGATGATGGCCGGCGACATGCCTTTGTGCGGCACGTGCACGATGTCGATCTTCGCGGCGATCCTGAGCAACTCGGTGCCCATGTGGTTGATGCCGCCGATGCCGGACGACGTGTAATTGAGGGCGCCGGGCTTGGCACGCGCGAGCGCGAGGAATTCCTTCATTGTTTTCGCGGGCAGGGACGGGTGCACGACCAGCACCAGCGGACCCTTGCCGAGCAGGGTGAGGCCGGCGAGATCGTTGACCGGGTCGAACGGCAGCTTGGGCTGGATCGCCGCGCCGGTCGTGTACGAGGTGGACGTGACGTAGAGGGTGTGGCCGTCGGGGGGCGACTTGGCCGTGAGATCGGCGGCGATCATTTGGTTCGCGCCCGGGCGATTCTCCACCACCACCGGCTGCTTGAACGCCTCGTTCAACGGCTTGCCGATCGCGCGCGCGAAGATGTCGTTGCTGCCCCCGGGAGGGGCGCCGACCAGGAAGCGGATCGCCTTGGACGGGTAGGCCGGCTGGGCGAGGGCATGCGGCGCGCCCGCGCAGAGCGTGGCCAGGGCCGATAAACAGAGGATACGATTCATGGGTTGTCTCCCGGTATCGTTGATGACGGCTTGTCGGCAGGCGGCTCTACTCGGGCTTGATGGTTGTGGCCGCCGGTGCCGGTCGAGCCGTAGTTGATCTGGCCGGGCTTGGCGCGGGCGAGGGCGATCAGCTCCTTCACGTTCTTTACCGGCAGCGACGGGTGCACCACCGCCAGCAGCGGGCCGCGCGCCATCATGCCAATGTAGGCAAAGTCGCCCATCGGGTCGTAGGCCATCTTCGTGCGCAGCGCCGCGTTGGCCGTGAACGAGGCCTGCACATTCACCAGGGAATAGCCGTCGGCAGCCGCCTTCGCGACGTTGTCCGCGCCGATCATGCCGCCGGCGCCGCCGCGGTTCTCCACGATAACCTGTTGGCCGAGCCCCGGGCTCATGGCCTGCGCGGTGATGCGGGAGAGCACATCGTCGCTGCCGCCGGGCGGGTACGGCACGACCAGGCGTATCGGCCTGGCGGGATAGGTTTGCGTTGCGGCGTTTCCGGCGGCGGCCAGCGCGCACAGGGCCAGGCTCGCGGCCCGCAGGGTGCTCATCGTTTAACCGCCGGTCGGTGCGTAAAGTCCGACGGGCGGTTACCGGTGCTCGGCGCCGTTCGCGAGCTGGCGCTCGATCTGGCGCGACTCGCTTTTCAGGAGCTGGGCGACCTCCGCCGCGCGTTTCTCGCTCATGCGGCTGGAGATGGTGGACACCGAGACCGCGGCGAATGCCATCCCGCTCTGGTTGCGCAAAGTCTGGCCCACCGAGCGCACGCCGGCGAGGCCCGGCACCTCGCGCAGAGCGTAGCCCAGCTTTTGCGAGCGCTTGACCTGTGACAGCAGGGTGCCCGGGTTGAGGCCGTACTCGGGCAGGCGCCCGGCATTGGCGCCGACCACGCGCTGGATCTCCTCATCGGACAGCGCGGACAGGATGGCGAGCGAGCCGGTGCCGACGCCGAGCGGGCGGCGCATGCCGACCTCGAGGGTGAAGGTCTTGATCGGGAACGCGCCTTCGCGCCGGTCGAGGCATACCGAGTCGAGCCCGCTTCTTTGGGTGAGAAATACCGTGTCGCCGGTCGCTTCGGCGATGCGCGTCAACGCCGGGTGGCAGATCTCGCGCAGGTTGTAGCGAGGGGCGGCGGTGAGGCCGAGCTCGAACAGCATCGAGCCGAGAAAATAGCGGTGCGTGTCGGGGTCCTGCTGCACCATGTTCTCGGAGGCGAGGCATTTCAGCATGCGGTGCACCGTTGGGCGCTGCAACGCGGTGCGCGTGGCGAGATCGAGCAAGCGCGAGCCGGCGCGGTTGTGCGCGGCGATCTCGCGCAGGAGCGTCAGCGCGCGCTCGATGCTTTGGGTGCCGGTGAGGCGGGTGCCGGCCGTGGCCTCGGACTTGCGTGGCATAGGGGGGAGTCCGTATCGTGAGCGAAGCGGGATTATGCCACCAGATCCGCACGATATGAACACTAGAGTCCGTATCGTGAGCAAGTCGGAATTATGCTGGTAGAGGGGTTCTGGTAATGCCGGGTGTTCTATGCTAACTTTGCCCCATATTCTGGACGCTCTGAGGTCAATCAAATTATGGACTTCGGGCGGTTTCCGGCCGTATCGCCCCCTGCCGAGTGCCTGCCATGACCGAACGTATCCCCGCCGCCACCCGGACCCGCTCCGCTGGCGCCCGCTTCCGCGCCGCGCTCGCCGCGGAGCGTCCGCTGCAGATCATGGGCACCATCAATGCCTACCACGCGCGCCTGGCCGAGCGCACCGGTTACCGGGCGATCTATCTTTCAGGCGGGGGAGTGGCGGCGGGCTCACTGGGGGTGCCCGACCTCGCCATCACTACGCTCGACGACGTTCTCACCGACATCCGCCGCATCACCGACGTCTGCGAGTTGCCGCTGCTGGTGGACGTGGACACCGGCTTCGGCGGCGCTTTCAACATCGCCCGCACCGTGAAGTCGCTGATCAAGTTCGGCGCCGGCGCCATGCACATCGAAGACCAGGTGATGCAGAAGCGCTGCGGCCACCGCCCGAACAAGGAGATCGTCAGCAAGGAAGAGATGGTGGACCGCATCAAGGCTGCGGCCGACGCCAAGACCGACTCCGAGTTCGTGATCATGGCGCGCACCGACTCGCTGGCCGTGGAAGGCCTGCAGGCGGCGGTGGACCGCGCCTGCGCCTGCGTCGAGGCCGGCGCCGACATGATCTTCCCCGAAGCCATCACCGAGCTGTCGATGTACAGGAAGTTCGCCGACGCGGTGAAAGTGCCGATTCTCGCCAACATTACCGAGTTCGGGCAGACGCCGCTGTTCAGCGTCAAGGAACTGGGCAGCGCCAACGTCGGCATGGTGCTCTACCCGCTGTCGGCGTTCCGCGCCATGAACGCCGCCGCGCTGCGCGTCTATCAGGGCATCCGCAAGGACGGCTCGCAGAAGGGCGTGGTGGAGCTGATGCAGTCGCGCGACGAGCTCTACGACTACCTCGACTACCACGCCTACGAGCAGAAGCTCGACGCGCTGTTCGCCCGCGACAAGAAAAAATGATACGAGATACATGATCCGTGATCCGTGATCCGCGATGCGTGATGGGTGTTCCAAATTCGCATCCCGCATCCCGCATCCCGCATCCCGCATCCCGCATCCCGCATCCCGCATCCCGCATCCCGCATCCCGCATCTCGTATCCCGCATCTCGTATCCCGCATCGCGCATCAGGGTCGATTAGTGACTGGCATCCTGCTGTCCAAAGGCACGTTCGCGACCTATCGCGACCAGATCGCCGCGGCCGCGCGCGAGGCTGGCATCGAGCCGCGCGTGATCCATCTGCCGGACCAGCCGCAAGCGCGGCTGGGAGCCGGCGAACTTGCGAGCATCGAGGTCGCCTACATCACCCGCGACATCCGCTTCTCCAATCTGTACCCGGCGGTCGGCGCTACCCTGAGCACCGCGCCCAACCTCAAGTGGGTGCACTTCGTCAGCGCCGACGGCGATCAGCACCCGTTCCTGCCGAATTTGCGCGCGCGCAAAGTGCGGCTTACCACCTCCGCCGGCGCCACCGGCGAGGCGGTGGGGCAGACCGCGATCGCCGGCCTGCTCATGCTTGCGCGCGGGTTTCCGCACTGGTGGGCGGCGCAGGGCCGCCACGCATGGGCGCCGCTGCGGGGCGACGCGATGCCGCGCGATCTCAAGGGCCAGACGGTGCTGATGGTGGGCCTCGGCACCATCGGCATGACAGTGGCGCGCTTCACGCAGACCCTGGGCATGCACGTCATCGGCATGCGGCGTAGTCCGCAGCGGCCGGACGACCCGGTGCACGAAATGCAACCACTGGCTGCCCTGCCCGGGGTGCTGCCGCGCTGCGACTGGGTGGTGCTCGCCTGCCCTCTCACGCCCGAGACGCGGCGCCTTCTCAACGCCGGGACGCTGGCGCTGCTGCCGCGCGGGGCGCGCCTGATCAACGTCGGGCGCGGGCCGGTGGTGGACGAGACAGCGTTGATCGCGGCGCTCCGGAGCGGGCAACTCGGCGGCGCCTACCTCGATGTCTTCGAGCAGGAGCCGCTGCCGGCCGCTTCGCCGCTGTGGACCCTGCCCAACGTCATCATCTCGCCCCACAGTGCCGCGCTTTCCTCGGGCAACGAGAGGCGCGCCACGCAGATCTTTCTCGCCAACCTGGTGAGCTGGGCCAGGGGCAAGCCGTTGCTCAACGAGCACGAGTTTGTCGGACTTGGGTCCGACAAACTCCTTATACAAAACCGCCCGCACGATAACGGGAGTAATTGACAGTGAAAACCTCATTTCAAGCCTAAGCGCGCGCCCAGCGGAGGCCAATCGGAGTCGTTACCCTGGGTTGCATTCAAAATTCTCGGGCGG
>Ga0184627_10000066_pt1 | contig 54496 bp, 52 predicted proteins | sample PLM3_127_b1_FD_133150 | JGI IMG/M metagenome (GOLD analysis project Ga0184627, IMG submission 133150) | Groundwater sediment microbial communities from an aquifer in East River, Colorado, USA - PLM3_127_b1 | ecosystem: Environmental > Terrestrial > Soil > Riparian zone | place: USA: East River... | reverse complement strand
GCCTGGAGCAGCGTCCTGCGAATATCATAAAGGCTGGTGCGGCAGAGTTGCTGCATTTCCGATACGTTGAACTGTGTCTCCGACTGCCCGTGCATTTTAGTATAAAAATGAAAGGCCGAAGTGGCCAGAATTCCCGTAATCAGAGCAGCAATAATTACTTCGAGAATTGAAAATCCCCGTTGGCAGTTTCTTAAGCGTTTAATAGGCATATGATACAATTGCTCACTTTCCGATAAATGTGGAGTAATTCGTCGAACGAGCTACTCCGGATTTGTCAGTCCAGGATATTGAGATTAATACTTTATATAGTCCGTCCGGAATGGTGGTATCGCTGACATTATCAATAATACTTGTACTCCGGCTATAGCCGCCGTTGACGTTGGATTCGTTCTCCGCAAAAGGTACCGGTGGGAACGGCTCCAGTCCTTTATAAAACTCAATTTTTTCTTTCGCCATTTCAGACACACACAACACATCGCGTGAAATGTTATTACCTTCTATGGAAATCACTACCATCGGAGCCAAAGTCAATAGACCCAGGGCCAAAACCAGCATGCTTACAAGTACTTCTAAAAGGCTCAATCCTTTTTGATTCAATTTCATATCGTTACTCCTTAAGCCCTGTAAAGGCCTTTGTAAATAAAGCATGCAATACCCTTGCCAGAGCTTCCTGACCTCTCCTACGGTTTATTATCGGCAAGTAGTTCATCATCTTACAGTCATCGCCAAAAATTTAGGGAGTCGAAATTAGGGGGAATTCTCCCATAGTTACTTGTTCAATTTCTAATGTCAGAGTCCGGCAATTTGAGAAGTAATTGACCAAGTTTTTGTTTATCATGATTAATTCTGCTCCGCTTGGTTAATTCCGGCGCCCAATCTTGAGTGGAAAGTATGCCAAAGAATGCCTATATTTTGAACAGAATGAATAAGGCAGCTGGTAAAAATATACTCATCATAGAAGACGAAAAGGACATAGCCGAGCTATTGCGAGTCAATCTGGCCAAAGAAGGATATCGAGTAAACGCTGCTGTCTCCGGTGAAGACGGGATGGCGCTGGCCCGCGCGCAAAGCCCTGATTTGATTCTTCTGGATTTGATGCTTCCCGGCGCCGATGGACTGGAGATCTGCAAATCACTCAAATCCGACGAGAGGACGGTGAACATTCCAATTATAATGCTTACCGCCAAGGGCGAGGATATTGATGTAGTCACTGGATTGGAAGTAGGCGCCGACGACTATATTACCAAACCATTCAGCCCTAAAGTGGTGGTGGCGCGGAGCCGAGAAGTTGGCGGGACGGGTCTCGGACTCGCCATCGTCAAGCATATTGCCATTGCCCATGGGGGGAAAGTAAGTGTGGACAGCACACCGGGGAAGGGAAGCGTTTTTACCATTCATCTTCCGTCACGTAGTCGTTAATGGTCAATGAGTTAGAGCTGTGGAGATGTCCCGGAATTTTGGCTCACTAAATAATTCAATTCTAATTGAATCTTAACATTATCTTAACATTGCGGCCGTTCCAATGTAATGAATAAATGTAAAAGACAAGTATGACTGTATCATTGAAAGCATTAACCAAAAACTTATAGAAATTAAAGCAGGAGGAAATGATGAAAAGGTTCTTTTTGATCGCAGCAAGCATGGTGCTTTTAGCCGCCATGACCTTTAGCGCCGGTAACATCACTGTCAAAGGTTCTGACACCTTGGTCAGACTGGGACAGCGCTGGGCCGAGGAATACATGAAGCTTAACAAAGACGTTGTAATTCAAGTATCAGGCGGCGGAACCGGCACGGGCATAGCTGCACTTATAAACGGCACCACGGATATTTGTGAAGCCTCGCGCGATATGAAACCTAAGGAATATGAACAAGCCAAAGAGAAAGGCATTAATCCTTATCGTGTAGCTGTGGCACTGGATGGAATCGCCATATTCATGCATACATCCAATCTGGTCAAAGAACTTTCTCTGGCACAGCTAAAAGGAATTTATACCGGAGCCATAACCAATTGGAAAGAAGTTAGCGGTAAGGACGCGCAAATTATCATCTACAGCCGCGAAAACAATTCCGGCACTTACGCTTACTTCAAGGAACATGTGCTTAATGAGGAAGACTTTGCCGAACGCGCCCAAACACTTCCGGGCACATCAGCTGTCGTGAATGCCGTCTCCAAAGACAAAAACGGAATCGGCTACGGCGGCATTGCCTGGGCAACAGACGTGAAATTTGCTGGAGTAAAGAAAAATGATACTACTGCGGCCGTTATACCGTCACTCGAGACCATTACCAGCGGCTCCTATCCCATTTCACGTGAACTTTACTGGTTTTTTAACGGAAAACCGACCGGGGAGCTCCAGAAATTGGTCAATTGGACTCTGTCCGAACAAGGTCAGAAAGTCGCCGAGTCTGTGGATTATATCCCCCTGCCTAAAAAAATGGCAGATACGGGCGTTGTGGAATAGCGATTTTTGCATAAATTGAAGGTAACGGAAGGCACACCTAACCGAAATCGGAGGTGTGCCTTATTTTGCTGATGAACAAATACACTTTTAAGCCCAAATCCCGCGTCAAAGAATTAATTGGCGAAAAGTTTATTGCATTAAACGCTCTGGCTGCTCTGATAGCAGTTCTTCTTATATTCATTTTTATTTTCAAGGAGTCGCTGCCCATATTCTATGACCGCGAAGTTCAGCAGGAAGCCAGTCTGGACAAAATGACGTTTAAGCAGCAATACTATGAAGGTCGTGAGCCGAAATGGTCCTGGCAGCCTAATTCGCAAGTCCCCAAGTATTCCTTGCTGCCGCTTTTGTTGGGAACCCTGAAAGCCGCTTTAGTTGCCATGTTGTTTGCAGTTCCTCTGGCTGTCGGTGCCGCTGTTTATTCATCCGAGTTTTCTTCGCGCCGGATGAGAGAGATCATAAAGCCGGTGATAGAGTTGCTGGCCGGTATTCCTTCCGTGGTGTTGGGCTTCTTTGCCCTGATGGTACTGGCAACCGTAATACAAGAAACTTTCGGGCTGACTTTTCTACTCAATGCCATTACCGCCGGAATTGCTCTGGGATTAGCTGTAATTCCCATAATATTTACGATCGCTGAAGATGCCATGACCTCTGTTCCACGAACTCTGCGTGATGCAGCTCTGGCCCTGGGAGCCAACCCCTGGCAGGTATCGTTAAAAGTAGTATTGCCTGCCGCACTGCCCGGAATTGGAGCTGGCATAGTTCTTGGATTTGGCCGGGCCATTGGCGAGACTATGATAGTGCTGATGGCATCGGGGAATGCCGCCATTATTTCCGCGAGCTTTACTGAACCGATTCGAACTTTATCAGCCACTATAGCCGCCGAGCTGGCGGAAGTGGTTTTTGGGGGCGCGCATTACAATGTCCTGTTTTTTCTGGGGACGCTCCTATTTGTATTCACTTTCTTAACCAATCTCGGCGGTGATTATGTTCTAAACCGCCTCAAACAGAGATTTCAGGGCATTACCCGATGAACTCAAACACTTCCTACATAGCAGCATCAGTTCATCCTTCACAGACTACCATACCCTATCGTCCTCGAAACAGCGGTTATATCCCGCGTGGTTTCACTTTTGCGGCGGTTGTCATCATAGTTTTGATGCTGGCAGTTATTTTTGGAAACATCCTGTTGGGAGGGGCGGGCACCATCAGTTGGGAGTTTTTATCTCATCCGCCCGAACAGGGGATGGAAGCCGGCGGAGTATTTACTGCCATTTTTGGGACGGTGGCGTTGGTTATTCTGATGGTTATCGCGGTTGTTCCCGTAGGTGTTTTGACAGCAATATACCTGCACGAATATACAAGTCCGACGTCCCGATTAACTCGCATATTACGGCAGGCCATAAATAATCTGGCCGGGGTGCCGTCAATTGTTTTTGGACTGTTCGGTCTGGGCTTTTTTATCGGGTTTATTGGCGGTGGACTGGACAAAATGTTTTATGACACCGCCCGTCCTATTTGGGGACAGCCGGCCATCATCTGGGCTTCGATGACTTTGGCATTATTGACACTGCCGGTGGTAATAATCGCCACCGAAGAAGCTTTGCGAACGATACCACAAGAAATCAAGGATGCCAGTCTGGCATTAGGCGCCAGTAAACTGCAAACCATTATCAGGGTAATTTTGCCGCAAGCTATGCCCGGAATATTGACCGGCGGCATTCTGGCTGTTAGCCGGGGTGCAGGGGAAGTGGCCCCGATTATGTTCACAGGCGCCGCTTATTATCTCCCTTATCTGCCTACGAAACTGAACGACCAGTTTATGGAACTGGGCTATCACATATATGTGATGGCCACTCAATCACCTGATGTCGAAAAAACCAAGCCTATTCTGTATGGCACCGTACTGGTCTTGCTTATTTTGACGTTTCTATTAAACTTCACGGCTATTATAATAAGATCTAAAATAAGAAGAAGACGTGTCCATGGATGAAAACCGACCGGAAACAATTATTGATGAGAGCATAATGGCCGACACACTGCCGGATGACTCAACCGAATTGCAGGCCGCCAAAGAGATTAAAATTGTTATACGCAATCTCAATTTCTTTTACGGCAAGCATCAGGCTCTCAAGGACGTTTCTCTGGACATTGAGACCAAGAGAGTCAGCGCTTTTATTGGGCCGTCCGGATGCGGCAAATCGACTTTTCTTAGAACGCTCAACCGGATGAATGACACCATACCCAATACGCATTTGACCGGCCAGGTCCTTCTCGACAATACGGATGTATATCAGGGAATTAAGGATGTTTCAACTTTACGCACGCGGGTGGGAATGGTTTTTCAAAAGTCGAATCCGTTTCCAAAATCAATTTTCGAAAATGTGGCCTTTGGACTGCGGGTAAACGGAATAAAGGAGAATGATGTTATCGCCAGTGCCGTGGAGAATACTTTGAAAAGGGCTTATTTGTGGGAAGAAGTCAAAGACAAGTTGAATCACAGCGCTTATATGCTTTCCGGCGGGCAGCAGCAGCGCCTGTGCATAGCCCGGGCTCTGGCGGTTCAGCCGGAAGTATTATTGATGGACGAGCCGGCTTCGGCACTTGACCCCCTCTCGACCGGGAAAATCGAAGACCTAATAAATGAGTTGAAACAAAATCACACAATCGTTATAGTAACGCACAATATGCAGCAGGCGGCAAGGGTGGCCGACACTACTGCATTTTTCTATGAAGGCAGGATGATTGAACACGGTCCGACGAAGCAAATTTTCACGAAACCTAAAGAGAAAAGGACAGAAGACTATATAACGGGCCGATTCGGTTGATTTCAAAGAAAAAGTGACTAAACATTTTCAAAATCAAATAGACAACCTTAAGAAAAAGATTCTGCATCTGACGGCCATGGTGGAGCAGAATCTTGAGGAAGCGGTACGCTCGGTTAATGAGCGGGATGTAAAACTGGCCGTAAAGGTCATTGCCACTGATGATGCCATTGACCAGTACGAAGTGGAAATCGAAGAAGACTGTCTCAAGACACTGGCGTTGTATCAACCGGTGGCCAGCGATTTGCGCTTTATCATATCGGTTCTGAAAATTAACAGCGATATCGAGAGAATCGGCGATCTGGCGGTAAATATCGCCCAGCGCGCTAAAACTCTGGCGGAGTCAAAGAGCAGAAGCGTCCCTTTTGACCTGTCGGGTATGTTCAGACTGACTTTGTCGATGGTCAAGAAAAGCACCGACGCTCTGGTATTGCTTGATGCCAATCTGGCCCGCGATGTGGCGGCGATGGATGACAAGATTGATGAAATGCACCGCGGCGCCTATGATACCGTTGAAAAAGAAATTATCAAAGACCCCCAGGGGGTGGAATACTACATTAACCTGCTGGGCGTTTCACGTTATCTGGAACGAATCGCCGACCACGCCACCAATATCGCCGAAGATGTCATTTATCTGGTCGAAGGGCATATTGTCCGCCACCAAAATTCGTCTTAGATAGCTCTTTCTGCCGACGTTAGTGGGCGGAAAAGTTCGTCTCCCCTCTCCTTGAAATGTGGGATGATAAATCATATATTTATCAATCATCTATGAATGCGTTGGTGGAATCATCTGAAAGCGACCACCGATACTTTCTGAACGACATCTTCTCTGGCTTTGAGCACTCAAAGATGGGATGCAATTTCATTGAACATATTCCAAAAGTGAGGTTAAAAGAGAGATATGTTTGAACTAACGATAACAATTTTGATTGTCATGGTAGTGGCCGCAGCGTGTTCATTGATGGAAGCCGTTCTCTATGCCGTACCGATCAGCCATGTTGAATCGTTAGCCAGTGCCGGCAGTACCAGCGGCAAGATTCTGCAAAATCTTCGCAAGAATATTGACCAGCCCATAACGGCCGTTTTATCTCTTAACACTATTGCCGAAACCGGCGGAGCGGCTGTGGCCGGTGCTGTGGCTGCCGATGTCTTTGGTGACAAATTGGTCGGATTGTTCTCGGCGCTTCTTACGCTCGCAATTCTGCTTTTGGCCGAGATCATTCCCAAAACTATCGGTGTGGTGTATGCACGGCCACTTTCAATTATTATTGCTCGACCCCTGCTAATATTGGTATGGATACTTAAACCGTTTGTTTGGGTAGCCGGCTTTATTACGGCAGTAGTTGCCAAAGGGCACGAGCACGAAATGATTTCGCAGGAAGAGCTGATAGTGATGGCCAGGATGGGCATGCACAAGGGTGTGATCGATAAAGACGAATTGGCTGTAATTCAAAACATTCTGTCGCTCGGAGATAAAACTGTACGAGATGTCATGACCCCGCGGACAGTGGTGTTTGCTTTGAGCGCCTATGAGGCCGTCAAAGAGGCCGGAGTGGAGGGCGGCATACTGACCCACAGCCGAATTCCCGTGTATTTCAAGGATTTTGAAGATGTTGAGGGCATAGTGTATCGTCGCGATATTCTTACTGCTCGAGCCGAAGGGCGGATTGATACCAGGCTGGAGCAATTGATGAAGCCGGCTCATTTTGTCTATGAAAAAACCAGACTCGACAAAGTCCTGAAAATGTTTTTGGATCGTGCCGAACATTTGTTCGTCGTAGTTGACGAATTCGGCGGCCTGGCGGGGGTTATTTCACTGGAGGATGTGCTGGAAGAGATTCTAGGACGAGAAATTATGGATGAATTTGACCAGGTGGAAGATATGCGCAAATTAGCCCAAAAACGCCGCGAAAAAGTAATCCGGGAAGCCCATAATCTGCCCCGGGATAGAAATGAACTCGACCAAAAATAGCCGTCGGCCGTTCCAACTTGATATCCCCTTTCAGTATCTATCTTGACGGTCGGTTCCCGCTATTCGGGTATCTTCGGTCAAGTCGTAGATTTCAAATCCGAAAAATATGTCGATATATATATCAGAAAAATGATTACCCAAACCGAACAAGCCCAAATCGCTTCCCCGAGATCATCGCCCCTTTTACCTTTGGCCCAAAGTTATCTGGAGCGCGACCCGCTGGCGGCCGCTCATTGCATTGAAATCATGGACGAACAACAGGCGCTGATAATTCTCAAAACCCTTCCGCCGGGTTTGGCGGCCGAAGTATTTTCACACCTTGAAGTCCATATTGCCTCGTCGCTTCTGGGGCTGCTCCCTTCCGAAGTCTTTAATGAAATCGTACCGAAACTGGATGCCGACCGGGCGGCCAACATAATCATTGGAATAGAGACTGAAGTACGTGTCAAGTTGATTGACCGGTTACCGGTAAAAACCAGGGCTGAAATTCGAGAGCTCTTGATTTATCCGGAATTCAGCGCCGGCAGATTTATGAGCACCGATGCCCTGGCGCTGCGCCACGATATGAAAGTAACCGAGGCCATCCAGCGCATCCGGAATCTGGCCGTCAAGAAGACGCCGTATTCGTATACTTATGTCATTGACGGCGAGGACCATCTTTTGGGTGTAGTTACCATGCGTGACTTGATTCTGGCCTCACCGGAAACTCTTATCAAAGACTTTATGAAGACAGATGTTTTTACGGTCAACGCTTTTACGGATATCGAAGACGTCGCCGCAGAAATGTCCACGCGCAAATATTTTGCGGCTCCGGTAGTGGATATCGAAGGGAAACTGATCGGAATTGTAAAGGCCAACCAGCTGATAAATCGAGTTCAACAGGAAGCTGCCGAAGACCTTGTGAAAATGTTTGGCGCCGGCAGTACCGAACGCACTTTCTCCCCGGTCAAGTATTCGCTCCGTAAAAGACTACCCTGGCTGCATGTCAATTTATTGACAGCGTTTCTGGCGGCGGCGGTGGTGGCAATTTTTGAGGATACCATTGCCCAAATAACGATGCTGGCGGTTTTTCTTCCCGTTGTCGCCGGACAAGGAGGGAATGCCGGAGCGCAGTCGCTGGCAGTAGTTATGCGTGGTCTGGTAATGCGCGAAATTCCGCGAGAAAAGTACTGGTCGTTGATTTTGAAAGAAGTCAAAGTCGGCGTGATCAACGGACTGGTTATTGGCGCCGTCACCGGGGTAGTGGCTTATATCTGGTACGACAATTTTGTACTTGGAATAGTGATTACGCTGGCCATGATAGTTAATCTGGTAGCGGCCGGTTTTTCGGGCGCGGCGATTCCTCTGATTATGAAATCGCTGGGTTTTGACCCGGCCCAATCTTCAAGTATCGTTCTGACAACTATTACTGACGTTGTCGGGTTTTTGGCTTTTCTGGGATTCGCCGCTTTGCTTAGCAGCTATTTAGTATAATCACAGCCACTAGAAAACATCAAGAAATCGCTAATTTCCACTGGCATTTCTATGTTTGATTTATTATATTTTAGACAGCCATAAACTGATAACGAGCTGACAAAAGAAACCTCACATTGATGCCCTAAGGAGGGTAAAATGAAAAAGCATGTTATCATACCAGTGGCCTTTTTTATTCTTTTTTACACGGGCTGCAGCGAAAAACAAGATTCACTGGTCGATTCCAATAACTATCATCAGCAATTTTCGGATGTCCCCGTTGAAGTTAAATCTCTGTTAGACAATTATTCTGCGTTAGAGGAGATTAATCTTCCGGAGATAGTCGCGGCCCTTCCGGATTTTGATTATGCCGACATCGATGATTCCATCTATGATATCTATTTAGTCACATTTTTGTGGGGGCGCTTGATACAGATGGGACCGCCGGCCAACGTTACCACTGATTGGTGCGGCTCGCTTTCGGTCAACGGACCTTCAATTGTCGAAGCGATTATTCCGATTGATTTTGAGCACGGCGAAGATTCGCTGGTGCCTGATGACCAATCCTCGGCCGACTATTGGGCATCTTTGACCGCTAACGACTTTGACGGTTTAGTTTTTCTGGTGCTTTTTGACAAAATCACCCCAACTTTTGCGCCGCAAGTGCTGACATTCCAAACGTCACCAATAACCCTACAGTTTGATTTCGATCAACTGATTCATCTTTATGCCTTCTATCAAGTCGATCTGGTCAACAGTGTGGCGGTCTATGCGCGCAAGATTCGTCTGCACCATTGCCGGGAAGGCTCCATGGAAGGCCAATGGCATAAAAGCGACTCTTCGGATTTCACCGGGACATTTCAGGGACTCTGGTTTGAACATGACGGCGATACTCTCGGAATAATGAGCGGCCACTTTTGGAAAACCAATGAAGGCGCCCAGCTGCTTGAAGGTTGGGTGTCGGGATTGTACACGGATCAGGTAATCGCCGAGTTACACGGGATCTGGTATTTCGACGATTATCGAATGTGCCCCATGTGCGGCACCGGACATGGTCAGTTCAGAGGTCGTTTTCAGATGCTGGAAAGTGAGGAGCATGGCTATTTCCTCGGTGAGTTTGGGGATTATTCTCTACCGCCCAACGACCGCATCATGCCGCTTCACGGCCGGTGGCATTTGAGCTGTGTGAATCTGCTGGACAACGACATCGCCCTTCGCTAGAAATTGCAGTAGGGACTGAATATTTTCAGTCCCTACGACTTTGCCGCCAGCTTTTTCCGGTACTCTTTATACTTCTTCAAATACTCGGCAAACTTGATTTCTTTACCGACTTCTTTGGGATAAAAATACTCCCGGTCTTTTAGTTCATCCGGGAAATACTGCTGGTCGGTGATGGCGTCTTCATATTCATGGGCATATTTATAATCTTTTCCGTAACCGAGCGCTTTCATCAACTTGGTAGGAGCATTGCGGATATATAATGGAACAGGGAGCGCGCCTTTTTCTTTGGCGTCATCGATAGCTTGCTGGAACGCCATGTATGTCGAATTTGATTTCGGCGCACAGGCCATATAGATGACTGCTTGGGCAATGGCCAGTTCCCCTTCCGGTGTTCCCAGAAAGTGATAAGCATCGCGGGCATTCAATGTGAGAGTAAGTGCATACGAGTCGGCCAGCCCGATATCTTCAGAGGCAAAACGGACCATTCTCCTAATAATATACATTGGGTCTTCTCCCCCGTGCAGCATTCTAGCCAGCCAGTAAAGTGAAGCGTCGGGGTCGCCGCCGCGAATGGTTTTGTGAAGTGCTGAAATGAGATTAAAATGTTCTTCGCCGGCTTTGTCATAGAGAGAGAAACTGCGCTGCATGATGCTTTTGAGAACATCATGAGTAACTTCTTTACCTTTGCCGACAAAATCCGCCGCAAGTTCTAAAAGCGTCAGAGCTTTTCGGGCGTCACCATCGGAGCTGGCGGCGATGGCTTCGATAACATCTTCTGCAATCTTGATTTTGAGTTCACCAATGCCGCGTTCTTTATCTTCGAGCGCACGTTGAACGATTGTTTTAAGTGAATCAATAGATAGTCGTTCGAGCACATAGACTCGGACGCGTGACATCAAAGCCGAGATAATTTCAAAAGATGGGTTCTCGGTGGTTGCTCCAATTAAGACTATGTCTCCTTTTTCGACATACGGCAAAAAGGCATCCTGCTGGGCTTTGTTGAAACGGTGGATTTCATCGATGAAAATATAAGTTCGTCTGCCGCTCATTTTGAAATAGCCATCAGCTTTGGAGATAACTTCTTTGATTTCCTTGATGCCGGATGATACGGCTGAAAACGGAACAAACTGACCTTTGGTGCTTTTTGAAATCAGATGGGCCAGCGTAGTTTTCCCCGACCCCGGCGGCCCCCAGAAAATCAGTGATGAGACGTGATCGCTTTCGATAGCTTTGCGAAGCGGCGTTCCCTCCCCTACAATTTTCTCCTGCCCGACAAATTCATCGAGCACCCGCGGCCGCATCCGGTCAGCCAGGGGGACGGGCTTCTGTGCTTCTTTTGACTTCTTTTTTCCCTGTTCAAAAAGCTCCATGAAGGAAATATAAGGGAAAATAAGTCGATAGAAATCACAAAACCGGGGCATTTATATCCAAGTTGCCACAGTAATTGATTGACCAAGTTGGTACCGCATGTTATGAATATCAAATACCTTGCGGTAGAGGTTCAATTATTTTCAGATTATGTTTGCCTCTTTAATAGGCTATTTGAATGCAGTTGAGTGCACTGTGAAGTCGTTCCTTGGTTGCGTTTTAATTTTGATAGTTTCGTTTTCTTCGGCTTTTTCTAAATCTGACACACTAGACGTGGTTTATCTTAAAGACGGCACCATCATTCACGGTGTTATAGAGAAGCAGCAGCCGGAACATTCAGTTATAATCAAAACCGTTGACGGCAAACTCCTTGAAATCCAAATGGATCAAATTCTCAAAATCGAAAGAGAAGTTCAGGCAGAATTTCTAAAAACAGCAATTCCTGCGCGCAAGTCTCCGGCATTGGCAGGTGCACTTTCATTAGTTTTTCCCGGCGCAGGACAATTTTACAACGGTGATGTAGGGAAAGGTTTGGCACAGGATGCTTTGGTAGGAGTGGGATTGGCGTTGATACTGGCTGAATCTCATAAAGATTCCTTTGGTGAACAGAATGAAACGTTTAAGTCCATCGGCATCGCTATGGTAGGAGGGGCGTGGATTTGGTCAATAATCGATGCGCCAATTTCCGCCAACAAAAAAAATAAAAAGTTGCAAATTCAGTCTGGCCATTTGTTGGAATTTGAAAGCGGTAAAAGTCTCATTGGCGTTGATGCGGGCTATATCAGAAATAGTCTCGGCGGCAAAATCACCTACCACTTTTAAAATAATCAGACATTCCGTTTGCAATTTTTACAGCCAACCAGACTATCGAGACACACAAGTTGGTGCTGGTGCGGTAATAAACCTAACCCCCCAGCCCCCTTCCCTGAAGAGGAAGGGGGTGTAGGGGTTGAACATGTTCAACCCTCTCTACGAGGGCAGAATATATTCTGCCCCTACAATCTCTTTCCCCTCTCCCTGTGGGGGAGGGGTTAGGGGTGGGGTCTCTTAATGCACTGCGCAACATTTGCGATTGCACCAATATTCATTCAATAATCCGTTGACACACCCACACTGCAGATATTAACCTATCATCGGATTCCCACTTCACCATAATTCAAAAACGTTTTCCTCACCGGTTCTAAAGATTTATGATTTTGAAAAATGTTTTTGGTGCGAGGCGGAGGGTCGGCGCACATTACTCGGTAATCCCCTTTTCATCGTATCGTCTTTGCCGCCAAAAAGGGCAAACCATTTAGCATGGGAGGTACTACTTATGGAAGAACAGCCTGATTAAGATCGCATGAAGCGAAATGATCGGGCTTCGGAGGAAAGAGGAAGTCCGCCTATGGCGGATTCGGTTTGGTCATCTATTAATTGCCTGTGAATAACATTGCAAGTGATAGATTGAACAAACCAGTTTCAAAGAATCCAAGACGCGAATAATAACCCGGTAGGTCTTATCCCCTGCCGGGTTTTTCTTTGACAATAGGATAAGGGGAACACCCCATATTCAGCGATTTCGGTACAAGTAAACAGCGTTAAAATCCTGCGCATTTTTAAGACAAATTTTTTGACAAGTTACTATCCCCCAATAAGTTAATCTCTGCACATCCGGCCGCCTCATAGTGCGGCATTCCCCTTGCAATTAGTCAGCTTGAATTAACGAAACGGGCTGAATTGACCGGTCCGCTAACGAAACCAGAGGTGAACGGGGAATGAAAGTCAAATTCGTGCTGACAATGGATGATGTGGTCATCAACGACCAGACTATCGACCAGGTAGTGCTCGACTGGGAATCCGACGTTGACCAGGATGAAATTCTGGAACTCTCTCACCGCTGGATTACTTCGAGAAATTTTCTAACCACCCGCATGACCGGCCTGACCAGAGTCGGCGAATCATCATTGACCATCGAACCTTTGGACGAGGTAGACGATGCCGCTTAGCGAACTCTTGACGCAAATCCAGGATGTGGCCGAGCGGGCCTCCGTGTCGGTCAGCGAATACGGCACTATTATGTCCCAGATTCAACAATACATTCTCGATAATTTCGGTCCCAAAGGGCTTTACGCCGCTTACATCTCCGCCGCCGCTGTTGGCATTTTGCTTTTTTGGAAAATGGTCAAGCTTTCGTTTGCGGCACTAAAGTTTATGGTCTTGCCTGCGGTGGCCATTGCTTTCGTCGGCTCGTTCTTTTTGCCCTATTCATTTTCATCACTTCTGCCGGTGACAGTGACCGGCTGTTCGCTCTTCCTCCTATTCAAGGCATAGACCAAAGACAGTGCGATTTAATCACCGGAATAAATATGGAACCCAAACAGAAATGCATTAACTGTAACAGGCCGCTAATGGAACGTCATGGCGTCTTAGTCTGCCTTCAATGCAACCCTGAACAATTAGATTATCACGATATATTCGAAGATAAACTTGCCCCGAGCGGAGCCGAGGGAAAAGAAGACGGTTATATCTTTATTGACTGCCCCGGCGCGACACTATATCAACCGGGGACCGATATAGTTGTCGCCGGAGCCAAATTCCACAATGAAAATGATCCTTCTAAAGGATTTACCATTATCAAAGAATCAGTATTTGCCCCGACACATAACAAACGCCGCCGAATAAAACGCGAGGCCTTGGGAAAAATCCGGCGCTGCCAGGGCTGTCAGGATTACACCGTGAGAATGCGCCGCCCCGAAGGCCCCGATTTCTTTATTCCATCCAACAAACATCCCCGCAGAACCAAACTCAAATCAGTCGAGCACACCAGTTACGAGCCGAAATAAATAAGTTTTTTTTGATTTTCTGATTCTCTTTTTCATTATCTTCAAATCGCCCCAAAAAATCCTTGTAACCTATTGTATAACAATAGAATAAATCCTGTTTTTTACTTGCCATTATGCGCCATTTTGCGTTATATAAAGTATAAAATAAGAGTATATGAAATCATATAAACCCAAGAGAATCGGGCATTCTCGGCCCCAAACGCTGTCGCCTGTCATAGACAGCGTTATCAGCAACCTGGGGCTGAAAAAACGCTACGGCGGCTGGCAAATCGTGAACCATTGGCCGGAGATAGTGGGGAATAAAATCGCCGAAGCGGCCAAAGCCCAGCGCTATGAAGACGGCATCTTGTTTGTCAAAGTGAAAAACGCTTCCTGGCGTCAGGAGCTATCGATGCAGACCGATGACCTCTTGGAAGCCATACACAAGTCACCACACGGCAAGTTTGTGAAACAAATCAGACTCGCCTGAAAAGATAAAAAGAGGAATTAAAAGAGACATTATGGAAGTACCAACCGAAGAACTGATGACTAAATCAAAACCAAAAGCGCCGGTCGGACATAAGTACGATGCCGCCACGATAAAAGTTTTGGAGGGACTCGAAGCTGTCCGACGCCGGCCGGCCATGTATATCGGCGACACCGGCCAGCGCGGTTTGCATCACATGATCTATGAAGTCGTGGACAACTCGGTGGACGAGGCCATGGCGGGATATTGCGATAAGATCATTGTCGAAATTGGCGACGATAATTCAATCAAAGTCACCGACAACGGCCGCGGCATTCCGGTGGAAAAACACCCGGAACAAAAAGTATCGGCCCTTCAGGTAGTCATGACCACTCTTCACGCCGGCGGCAAGTTCGACCACAAAAGCTATAAGATATCCGGCGGCTTGCACGGCGTCGGTGTTTCAGTAGTGAATGCTCTGTCCGAATGGTGCTGGGTGGAAGTTGGACGAGACGAAAATCTCTACCGTCAGGATTACGTTCGGGGGAAACCGAAAAAGGATGTTGCCAAAGTTGGCACATCAAAAGCGAATGGCACCACCACCGCTTTTTACGCCGACAGCGAAATCTTTTCCAAAATCGATTACAAATACGATATCGTGGCCTCGCGCCTGCGCGAATTGGCCTTTCTGAATCAGGGTCTTCTTATTGTTTTGAAAGACCATCGCAATGACAAGGAAGAATCGTTCCAATACAAAGGCGGACTGGCTGCGTTTGTCTCCTATATCAATGAAAACAAAACGCCCATTTTCTCCAAACCGATTCATTTCAGCGCCACCAAAGATGATGTCGAAGTTGAAATTGCATTGCAGTACAATGACGGCTATTCGGAATCGGTTTATTCTTATGTCAATAACATTAACACTATCGAAGGCGGCACACACCTGACCGGTTTTCGCACGGCACTGACTCGCACGATTAATAATTACGCTACCAAGAATAATCTGCTTAAAAAGAATGATGTTACTCTTATCGGCGATGACAGCCGTGAAGGATTGACGGCCGTTCTTTCAGTGCACGTGCCCGACCCGCAGTTTGAAGGTCAAACCAAGACCAAATTGGGAAACTCCGAAGTGCGTGGTATTGTCGAAGCCGTCACCAACGAACATCTGGGAAATTTTTTCGAAGAAAACCCGCCCATAGCCAGAAAAGTTGTAGAGAAGACGGTGGTAGCGGCTACGGCCCGTGAAGCCGCCCGCAAAGCGAAGGAACTTACCCGCCGCAAATCGGCACTGGATTCGGCTTCGCTTCCCGGAAAACTGGCTGATTGCAGTATCGATGATCCGGCGTTGAGTGAAATTTATATCGTCGAGGGAGATTCAGCGGGCGGTTCGGCCAAACAAGCTCGCGACCGACGCTTTCAGGCAATATTGCCGCTTAGAGGGAAGATATTGAACGTTGAGAAATCCCGTTTGGATAAAATTTTGAGTAACGAAGAAATCCGTACATTGATTACTGCCCTGGGCTGCGGTATCAGCGATGAGTTTGATACTGCCCGGGTTCGCTACCACAAGATAGTTATAATGACTGATGCTGATATTGACGGCTCGCACATTCGCACTTTGATTCTGACATTTTTCTTCAGATATATGCGGCCGCTGATTGATGTCGGCTACATTTACATTGCCCAGCCGCCGCTTTACAAAATCAGGCACGGGAAAAATGATCATTATGCCTATTCCGATGATGAAAAAAATCGAATTGTCAAAGGTCTCCCCAGTACCGGCATAATCATTCAGCGATTCAAAGGTCTGGGCGAAATGAATCCGGAGCAGCTGTGGAAAACCACTATGGAGCCGGAAACGCGGACATTACTTCAAGTTACTCTCGATGATGCCGCCGCGGCCGACCATTTATTCAGCATTTTAATGGGGACCGAAGTAGAACCGCGCGCCAAATTTATCCAGGAAAACCTAGAGTACGTACGCAATTTGGATATTTAGGTTAGATAATGAAACTTACAATTCGTCAAATCATCAATCTGCTAATTACGTTCACCGCCATAGCCACAGTAAGCAGCACCACCTTCGCTTTTGGCTCCAAAGAAAAGACTCCCGAAGAACAGGCGGCGGAAAAAGACAAAAAAGCCACTCAATCTTACAATCAGGGCGTAAAGCAGATGGACAAGGCAAAGCAGATTGCCGCCGGTGCTGATTCCACTTACGCTTTTAATTACCGCGCGACATCGGATGCCAAAGCCAAAAAGGAATACGAAAAAGCTATTAAAAGTTTCAGTACAGCCGTCGAACTCAAGCCGGACATGGCCGAAGCTTTCAATAATCTCGGTTATTGCTATCGCAAAATTGACAAACTGTTACTGTCGCTTGACGCCTACCACAAAGCCCTGGAAATGAAACCGAATTTTCCAGAGGCCCACGAGTATCTGGGAGAAACTTTTCTGGCCATGGACAGCGTTCAGTTAGCCCTGGGGCAGCTGCAGATGCTTCAGGAACTCAAATCCCCCTACGCCGATACTCTTTTGAAGTCGATTGAGATTTACAAGTTGGCGAAGATCAACGACAGGCTGAACGGGACAAATAGCGGAACCAAGAAGAACTAAGTTCCGACTTTTCCATCTCCACTATTCTTAGTATTTAACACATCTTCCGGTAATTCCACTTTCGGCGTCATGATTCCCAGCCAGCGCTGGTACCATTTCCACTTTTTCTTTTCCGTTTTCAAAAATTTCTTAACGCGCTTTTCACGTTCCTGGGAAATGGCGTCATATTTTTCAATTTTGACTAAGAGTATTTCCAGCGTTTCGCGTTTTTCCAGAGCAATACGCATCGTATCGTAATCTTTGAAATTAAAAACTGACTGCACTATCGGTTCAAAAAAGACCATCGCCTGCGAGCCGATATAGTTAAGCGGTTTGACCGATTCCAGGAATAGAATGGCGGGCACGGTCATGCCTCTATCGACCACTTTATGAGCAAGTTTTTCCAGCACTGCATTTTCGTCTTCCGGAAGATTCGTCTTTTCCGGGTCGGGGAGTTCCATACTGCCGCGGAAAAAGCTCATCAGCTTGCTTCTCCAGTAGAGGTCCGATTACTAGTTTGACCGATATGACTTTTCACAAATGAGATTACTTCTTCCCGATTATTATTAAACATAATGAATAGGCCGCGGAAATTTTCCAGCCGTGACGGCTCCACAAAAGGTGAGAGTAAGATTCCATTTTTATCCGGATAGAAACTTCGATAATCCGACCAAGTTTTGGTGACCGTTTGTGTAGTTGTTTTGACTGTAACACCCTTGTCGCTCAAGCGGTAATGTGTCGGGAAATAGAATTTGGCCAGTGAGACAAACATAACTATGAAAGCTAAAAGGCCAAAAAATGCGGATTGAGTGGTGTTGTAGACCATGGCGATTACCAAAAGTACGAACAGTGTAATGGCTGCGGAAAACAGCGGCCGCCGTTTAACCGGATGGCAAGACCACTGAATCGATACACAATCGTCACTTGTTGAGATTCTTTTTTCTGATTGTGAATTTGATTGAAGCAGTTCACTCATATCTATTTTTCTTCAAAGCGGCGGTAGCGTTCTTTCTTGACGGTCTCCATCATTTGCATCAGTTCATTGGGTTTGAAGAGCTTCTTATCAATCAATAGCCGCACCAAAGCTTCTTGCGCCAGATTATTGGAGAGCGCCAGTTCTTCATAGGTAACATCGCGCTCTTTCCCGTCAATGACCATTTTCAAGGCAATTCTCTGCTCGCTCATATTTTACACCTTGTAGTTAGGTTTGAATGTGCCGGTACTTAAACAATATAACGAAACATTGGGCAGGTTGAAACCCCTTGAGAAACAGTCTCGATCGACGAGATTGAATGTGATGTCAGGTGTCCTCACCTGACACCACCCACTACACTATTTAGCGGTTAGAATCGATCAATTCGGCCGTGGGGTTCTGGCCAACGACCAGCACTGGCCGGCCTTTATCAATTCTATAGATCGGCATTTCAACATTTTCACGGTGTTGGCCAAATGTAATTCTCCCTGAAGCGCCTTGAAACTTTTTCAATTCCGCGAGCTTTTTAACCAGTTTGTCACGGCTGCTGCCTCCACTAATATAAGCATCAGCAATAAGTTTTACGGCATCATAACCCAATGCCGCCAACCGCTCCGGACGTTTACCGTAGCGAATATCGTAGGCAGCATTGAATTTCAGACTGATTTCAGAGCTTTCCTTTTCAAGAAATTGCGAAGGGAACACCGATGATTTGGTCACGTTGTCACCCAACCGATAAATCCGGTCATCGGCCCAGCCATCGGAGCCAAGAAATACCGCATTCAGACTGTAGAAATTTACCTGCGGCACCAAAAGCTTAATCTGCTCGGCATCCCCGGGAAGATACAGACAATCCAGATGCGCCGGCACGGCGTCAATCTCAAGGGTATCTCCTCCGGGTGAAATAAAATTAACGGAATCGGGCAGCGCTCCCAATAATTCTCTTTTTATATCCTTGACCTGTGGACCAAAATCACGGTCGCGCGGGCGGTAGTATTCCACGGCAATAATTGTCCCGCCCAGTTCTTTGAATCGTCTGGTAAAAGCGCCAGTCATTCGTAAATAGTCTGCGGCAGTAGATGTAATAACTGCTGCTGTATCGGCGCCCAGATTCCTGACGGCGTAATCCGCCATGACAACACCTTCGAGCTCTATATTGGGTGATAGCTGAAACGATGTATTGGAAAGACCGGTCAGGCCTGCCTGCGTGGCGGCCGGTACTATCATAGGCAAATCTCCGCATACCAGTGATGCCGATGCCACCGCCGCCTCTTCGCTGGTCAATGGTCCCACAGCGGCAATCACGGAATTGTCGCGGGAGAGCTCCGAGATGATTCGCGCGGCATCCACCGCATCTGCTTTGGTGTCATAAGGGGTCAGTTCGATATTCCGTCCGGTAGCAGCATTGAAATCCCGAGCCGCAATTACGGCGCCATTGTAGATTTCCTCTCCGTATTGCTGCAACTCGCCCGAAAGCGGCAGGGCCACGGCAATTTTAACATCTCCTTTGCGAGAGCGATTGTCCGGATCGAGTTGATTGGAGCCTTCCTCCTGCGAGCATGCCTTATAGATATTAATGGCTTGAAGAGAATCACCGCGCGTCAATAGTCCCTTGGCGACAGCTTGCGCCAGATAACATTTTTTATTGGCAGGGATGGTCTTTAAGTCGGAGATAGCGAGTGAAACTTTCGAAGCATTGGCCACTGCCGCCTCAACTGAAGATAAAAGCACCTGGTCGAGACGTTTATCGTTAGAGATCCGATATGATTCAAAATAACTTTTTAAAGCCGCATTGATTTTACCATCAAGATAGTAGGCGTTTCCCAGAAGGAAAACGGCGTGGGGCAAAAGCCGCGACTTAGGAAACCTGTCAACCAAGTAGCTTATCGAAGTAATGGCGTAATCGTAGTCGCCCAGATAATACTTGGCTTTGGCGCGATGAAAAATGTAGAGATCCAGGTGGTCGGAAACCGGATATTTTTCCGTTAATTCATCGAATATTTTTTGGGCGCCGCGGAAATCTCCGTCGCGCAAAAGCTGCTTGCCGGCAGCATACTGCTCCTGGGCCTCGGGCGGGTCATTGACATTATCGGCAAATGACGATATTGCCGTCGTTAAAATCAGGAGGCCGACGACATTTCGCAAGCGTTGCGATGTCATGTTAACTAAAGAGAGTATTTTCCGAAATCTTCGGGATTTATTTTCTTAAGCCGTTCGCGCAAGGATTCCGGGTCGGTGGGCAGGCTTTGAGAGTCCGGCCGGTCCTGCGAAGCTATCTTGAAAAGTTCTTCACTTACAAAAATTTTGGAGTTGGTGCGAAGCGCCAGCGCAATGGAATCCGAGGGGCGGGCATCGATTTCAAATTCTTTGCCGTTACTTTTAAGTAAGAGCCGGGCATGGAAAGTTTCTTCTTTCAATTCGGTTATTTCTACTCGAGCCAGCTCGGCATTAAGAGCTATGAGTATTTCTTTAAGAAGATCATGAGTCATGGGGCGTTTGGAATGTACTCCAGAGAGGACCATGGCAATACCCATAGCCTCGGCTTGCCCTATCCAGATAGGGAGTACTTTCTCCATGCCTATGGGCGACAGAATCACCACCGGTGATTTCGTGGTCATATCCAGCGCCAGACCTTCTATTTTAGCTTCGACTAATTTCATTTATTACGACTTCTTCACAACCCACAATTTTAATTCGGCTTTCACATCTTTGGCCACTTTAACCGGCACTGTATAAACACCTAAAGCCTTGATGGGGTTCTCAAGTTCCACCATTCTCTTATCGACTGTTACTCCCTCTTTCTTCAACATTTCTGCGATATCAGCGGAAGTGACCGAGCCGAACACCTTTTCTTCTTCACCCACCAGCACTTCAGTAGTCAGCGACAGTTTTTCAATGCGCTCTTTGACACCCTCGGCTTCTTTGACAAGCTTTCGGGAGCGCATTTCAGACTGCTTTTTGACCTCGCCAATCGCATTAAGGCTGGATTTTGTGGCCGGCATGGCCATATTGCGCGGAAACAGATAATTACGGCCGTAACCGGCCTTTACTTCAATTACTTGCCCGGCGGTGCCCAAATCGGGCACATCTTGTTTTAGAATGACTTTCATGGTTTTATTCTCTTTCTCGTTTGAATTAACCGGTTTTATTACCCAATGGCAACGGATATTTCCGCCGCCAGTCAAAAAAGCTGTCTATAAATCCCAAGAGTGTTAAGAGTGCGAAGCCGACTACGTGAGTCAGCAAAAACAACAGATAGACCAATACTCTCGACAGAATAGCAAAGCGAAATCTTTTCATATAAAATTCAATCAAGGCAATTCCGGTGATTGCATAAAAGACTGCCAAGATTAAGAGCAGATTGTCGGCAATCAATATTATCAAATCGTTTCCGAATAAACGCATGATGATTACAGCAACCAGAAACGGCGTCAGCACAAACGGCATTTTCCAATTTATAAATTCCGGAAAAACAATGTTCTGCCGGCGGGTCCGATTCAACCATCTTACAAATAGCCAGAAGCCGATCGAGAATTGAAACATAGCTGCCATTATTGAAAACGAAGGAAGTACTCTGACAAATCCTGCGTAAAAAGATTTGAAGTTTTCGGCAATACTTTGAATCTGCTCCTTGGTGTATCCACCCAAGGTAAGTGTTTCACCGATGTCGGACATCAGTGCTTCAGCCACATCAGTTGCACTCGATATCATTTTAGACCAGAGCGGGAACAATTGCACCGCTACAATTGCGGCCAAGACTAACAGCGCTATTGCATAAACACGTTGAAGCGGAATTTGCTTGGCGACCAGCACACCACACAAAATCGATGAGATCAGAACGGCCGCCCATCCACTTGCCATCGTCATTACTGTTACTTCTTTGGACAAAATTGCTCCAGCCGATATTGCCAAAGCAGCAAACAAGCCTATGAGAACAAATCGGCTCGAATAGGCCAGCCGGCTGACGCCGTAATATATCGCGAGTATGACCACAAAATTGATCACTCCGAACAGAAGCTCCAAGGCAAAGGTTGTCTCGAAGGGACGATGAGCGTAGGCGATCCAGGCATGAATCAGCAGCGCCAGGAAAACCAGAATCAAAAACCACTTCGAATCTGCACGGGATGAAGTTGCCGAAGTAACAGTTTCTGCAGGGTTTCCTTGTTTTTCAGCGATATGATTCACTTGCAAATGCCAGTATGGCCATTATTCGGCTGCGTTTGACGGCGGTGGTAAGCTCACGCTGATGAATAGCGCAATTGCCGGTAATACGGCGGGGAAGAATTTTGCCGCGATCGTTGACAAAGCGGCGCAGCATTCTTTCATCTTTGTAATCGACATAATCAATCTTATTATCGCAGAAGCGACATATTTTTTTTCTTCTCATGATTGGCATATTCTAATCCCTTATAGTTCCTATGTTGTTTCGCTATTAATTTTAATTCCGGTAGTTTCTTTTGCGGGGATTGTATGAATCATTATCCCGGCCTCCGGAATCGCGATATCCCCCCCGGCCTCCCGGACGCCGGTCACCTCTAAAACCTCTTCTGTCGTCATCTTCCGGCTCACGGCCCCGGTCCGATTCAAATGATTTCTGGAAACTGTCAGCATAGGATTTGTTCGGGTCCCCTTCGTAGCGAATGGTGAGATGCCGCATGTACGTTTCACCCAATTTCAAATAGCGGTCGATAATCGGCAGCACCGGCGGTTCGGCTTCGAATAAGAAAGTGGCATAATAGCCCTGGTTCAGTTTTTCGATGGGATAGGCCATACGGCGCGTACCCATTCTTTCTTCACGGACAATTTTACCGCCGTTGTCCGTGATGAGTTTCCCAATGGCTTTGACCTGCTCGTCGATGGCAGACTCTTCCCCTTGGGGGTTAACAATAAAAGTAGTTTCGTAGAGATTCAATTTATCCTCCCTATGGACGTTTCGTTAATCTCAAACGGTTTGAATACCGACTTTGGTGTCAGCTTCAAACAGGGTTATAGTTATATTTGGACATCGTATCTTCGAAGCGATGTCCGGCAGCAAATATAACAGCTTCGGCGGCCATTTCAATCATTTTGTTGACAATTTTTTGCTCCGCTTTACTGAACTTCCCTAAAACGTATTCGACCGAATCAACCCCTTCGGGAACCGGCCCCACCCCCAGCCGCAGGCGGGGGAATTCTGCGCTTTGAATTGTCTCTATTATTGACTCCAGTCCATTATGTCCGCCCGCCGATCCGTTGCTGCGCAGCCGAAGGCTTCCCAGAGGAATATTGAAATCATCAATAACTGCCAGCATTTCTGACGGAGATAGCTGATATTTTTCTAATAGTTCCCGGGCGGCGGCTCCGGAGCCATTCATCATTGTGGTCGGTTTAGCTAAGATTATTTTTCTTCCCTCTTTGGTCTTTTGATAGAATTGGTACGAGGGCTGTTCGGGGAGAGCTTTCGCCTTGATCTTTTTGACGGCCAGATTTACAACTTCAAAACCTAGATTATGGCGGGTGGCATCGTACTTTTTGCCAATATTGCCTAATCCTAAAACCAGTGATATCATATTAGTTGTCTGATGGTAATAAATCAGTGGTCTTCGAGTCGAGTAAGAAAACTGGAATTAGAAAGGGTGTTGATTTGCTGAAATTACAAAAGTCGTCGAACTTATTAGCCTACTGCTTATTAACAGAAAACTCTTTGATGTCGTTGAGAATGTAGTCCATGGGATTATGGAACTGGCTGTTGCGGAAAACTTCGTAGTGTAAATGCGGGCCGGTTGAATAACCGGTCGAACCCATCAACCCGATAACTTCCCCTCTTTTTATTCGCTGGCCATTTTTTACCAGAAGCTGGGCAAGATGTCCAAAGCGTGTGCGATAGCCATACCCGTGGTCAAGTGTAATGCATTTCCCCAATTCAGTGGCTGTCGAAATCAGGGCTACGCGGCCGTCAGCTGTTGCTACAACAGGAGTATTGGTATGGTTGGCTATATCGAGACCGCGGTGCATCTGACGGTAGCCAGTGAACGGGTCATATTTCATGCCATAACCGCGCGATAGCCAACCGGTGCTTGGCCATATCGACGGGGTATGTCTCAAACGCTCTTTTATATCCACCAGGGAATTTTCAACATTTTGGTAATTCTCCAATTCGAATTGAGATAGTCTTAACAGATGGTCAACTTCGAGTTCGGTAATGAATGCATCTTTTTCGGTTTCCGAGAATTCCGCCAGTATGGCCGGTTCAGGACCACCGACACCCAGTTGACGCTCTTCGGTATTGATTTCCGGCAGATCAAAAAGGCTGCGAATACGGATTTCTCTGGACACCAGCTCGCCATAGCGGTCCTCGACTTCGGCCAGATTCCAGCGCATTTGCTCGAATTTCTCGGCTAATTGCTGGTTTTCGGCCCGAAGGCGGGTCAGCTCTTCCTGGGCAACTTCATAGCTGAAGAAATGGGAGGATAGAAAGAAGGTGGTAATAATTAACAGAAGCAATGCTCCCAATAACGAGTAAATCAATGTTATTGAGACGCTTACCTGTCTGGGTGAGCCCGACGAGTCGGGTATAAGTAAGAATGTCAGCTTTTTCTTTTTCAATTCAGCGTCTTCTCTCGTTGATTCCGCTGCCCTATCGATTTTACACTTGTCCAGCCTATAGTTTCCCGACATAGCCGGTGAAGGTAGGCCGGAAGCCTTGCCCTGTCAAGAAAAACATCCCGTCCTTATTTGACGAGGTGAAATTCCTGCTTCAGTATCTTATTGACAACTCTTATCAGTTTTTCTGACTCGAGGTTTTGCAAACTGTATAAGTGCCAATAACTTTTTCGAGGCATTGGAATCCTTATAGGTTTTCTCTTTTCGTCCTGCACAACAATTGCCCTTTCTGTGGTGTCCGACACCCGAAAGGGCTATTGCTGTACCCTACTATTAATCGGGAGGCCAGACCGGATTATTTAGTTCCGACAAGAGTAATTGCAGAGAGTATGCCACTTTCTCACGAATGGCCGACTTATTTATTTCTTTAAGTCGTTGTGGTTCAACAGAGATTGATTGCAAAAATTGCACAGAAATTCTCCTTTCTTTATATAGGACAAGAAGATATGGCATTTCCCCCATAATTAGTGTGAAAACGGCCACAGGCACAGCCTGTTTCGTTGACGAAGTCAAACTGGCACAGTAAATTGCGCCAAAATTGCACAATTATGGTGAAAATTTATGAACGACTTAAAAAATAAGACTGTCCTGATAACTGGTGCATCTTCTGGAATTGGCGAAGCCTGCGCCAAAGAGTTTGCCAAAAATGGATGCCGGTTGATTCTGGCTGCTCGTCGGGAGGACAGGTTGAAAAAGCTTTCGGCTCATCTAAAGACCGAATATCACCTCCTCCAATTGGATGTACGTGACAGGTACGCGGTTGAAGCCGCTATTAACGAACTTCCCAAGGCCTGGCAGAAGATTGATATCCTTTTGAACAACGCCGGATTATCTAGAGGGTTGGAAAAAATTCAGGAAGGTAACTCCGATGGCTGGGACGAAATGATCGATACCAATGTCAAGGGTCTCCTTTATGTCAGCCGGGCGGTATTGCCGGGGATGGTGAAACGGAATTCAGGTCACGTTATAAACATCGGCTCAATTGCCGGACACGAAGTCTATCCCAAAGGAAATGTCTATTGTGCCTCGAAGTTTGCCGTTGATGCTATCACCAAAGGGATGAGAATTGATTTAGTGGATACTAATCTAAGAGTAACCACTGTTGACCCCGGTTTGGTAGAGACGGAGTTCTCCGAAGTCCGCTTTTACGGCGACAAAAAGCGCGCCAAGACCGTTTATCAGGGATATAAACCACTCTCGGGAGATGATATTGCCGATGCGGTTGTTTGGGCGGCCTCACGACCGGCACATGTTCAGATTGCACAGATAATCATTTTACCAAAAGACCAGGCGTCGACGATGGTGGTTAATAAAAAGGAATGAATTAGACAGGAATCCACCCAGAGGTTGGCCACCCGCCCAGCTTTGGGGGCAAGACTATATCATCACTTTTCAAAGGACTTCACTTGTCATGAAATTTCAAGTCGCTATATTTATTAAAAGGAGCTAAACCTATGGAGGTTTTTCCAGCATAATGACGTCCCAAGTTCAGCCAATTAATCCCGTATTACTAAGGTGGGCGAGAGAAACCGCGGGTTTTTCCTACAAAGATGTAGTCAAGAAATTTGGCAGAAAGAGTGTCGAAATTGAAACAATCAAGTCATGGGAAAGTGGAGATATTGAACCGACATATGTACAACTCGAGCGCCTCGCTTATGAAATCTATAAGCGCCCGATTGCGATATTCTTTTTCCCGAAACCGCCAGACGAACCTTCCCCCAAACAATCATTTAGAACTTTGCCTGATGCGGAAATTGCAAGATTTGCTCCACGCATTCATTTTCTAATACGACTGGGCAGGGCCATGCAACTGAATTTGTCGGAGCTCTACGAAAATGCTAACCCGGCTTCAAACCCGATCTTAAAATCGCTCAGCTTTGGCCCAAAAGATACAATTGAGCGAATGGTCAAGTCAGTCCGCAATCATATCGGAATAAGACTTGAACAACAACAATCTTGGAAGGACACAGACGTTGCCTTTAGGAATTGGCGTGTTGCCTTAGAAAATGTTGGAATAAGCATTTTCAAAGAATCGTTTAGGGTAGCCGATTTTTCTGGTTTTTGCCTCTACGACAAAGACTTCCCAATAATTTATGTAAACAATTCCAAACCTAGTTCACGACAAATATTTACTTTATTTCATGAACTGGCACACCTCCTATTTCGGACGGGCGGAGTAGACACTCGGATCGACAATTATATGCAATTCTTGAAAGGAAATTCTAAACAAATTGAAGTCAACTGTAATAGATTTGCAGCTGCTTTCTTAGTTCCGGAAAGTGATTTTGAAATTCAGATTAAAGGCATAAAGATTGGAGAAACTTCTATTCAAGGTTTGGCAGATCGATATAAAGTCAGTCGAGAGGTCATTCTAAGATTATTTCTCGAGCGCAAATTCATTTCGAAGGAATTCTATGAGCGCGCTGCAAAAAAATGGCGAAACCAAATTGTCGTGAAAACAGGCAAGGGCGGTGATTACTATCGAACAATGAGCGTATACTTGGGAAAGAAATATTTGGAGTTGGCCTTTAGTCGTTATCATCAAGGACGAATTACTTCGGAACAATTGGCTGACTATTTAGGAGTAAAACCAACTTCAGTCGCAGGCTTAGAAGCAGTCTTGTTCAGGTAAAAGGGCGGCTATGGGTTATATTTTTGATAGTGATTCATTAATAAATCTATTTAGGCACTACTATCTTGACCGTTTCCCCACGCTTTGGACCAGATTCGATGCACTAGAAAGTGATGGAAGAATTATTTCGGTACGCGAAGTTTACAACGAAACAAAAGTTCGTAATGATAGATTAAGTGACTGGGCCAAACAGAATCAGGCTTTTTTCCCTGAACCGACTCCAGAAGAGATGGATTTTGTCAATAAAATCTTTCAGGTTGCAGATTTCCAATCTATGATAAAGGTACAATCCACTTTACGCGGCAAACCTGTCGCGGACCCGTTTGTTATTGCCGCAGCTAAAATTAAGAATGCAATTGTCGTTACCGAAGAAAGCTTAAAGCCAACGGGGTCAAAAATTCCGAATGTCTGCAATCATTTTAAGATTCTATGCGTTGACCTACAACAATTCATGAAAAATGAAAACTGGATCTTTTGAATATTCAATTCTCCGTCACCTAGTTCGCTGGGTATCGCTTTAAGCTTTTGAGTTTCGATCGCTGTCCGCAATTTCCCCACCAAATCCCTTCAAAATACTGCCTGATTCTATTCTATTGAGGAACTCCTATGTCTCAAACGAAAAACAGAACATCCCTGCCCAGCCACCGCCAGCCAGCAGACACTCTATTCGTAATCACCGCAAAAGTTGTGGAACGAAAAGTAAAAATAATAAAACGAACCCATTTCTCTTCCCCTATCCGCATCGGGGAGGGGTCAGGGGTGGGGTCTCTTCAGGGGAATCCGAAAATAAGGATGTTAAATATTGCAAAACGAACCCAATTTCCTTCGTTTTCAGGCGAATTTCGGGGGTGTGTGCAAAAGCCCAGAGCTTCTGTGCTGTCGGTTGTCCTCACCCGACAGCTTGCAATGAAATTAGCAGGTGTCAGGTGCGGACACCTGACACCACATAAAACTATTATGGCCCCGTGTACGGCTGCACTTCCACGCCTGACGCTCCCAGAATCTGTCTCACAAACGGGTCTTCGAGATTGCGTTTATATTCGGAGTGCTTCAATGCCGCCCTTTGCATTTCCTGGAACAAGCGCCGCTGCTGCAGAACCGCCGCCAGTTTTCTAAAGGAGAAAGTACTGTTGGGGTTGGTTTCAAATGCTTCCCATAAGAGCGCAATGCCTTTATCAACCATGGCATCGTCAGATTTCCGCCGGCCAAGTTCCACTTTCATCAGCCCCAAATCCTGACGATAGAAAACGTTTTCCGGATTGGAAGCCAAGAAGCTGGATAGTGTGTCGTGCACCAACTGCATGACCGATTCTGATTTGGCGCTGTCTCCTCTTTTGTCAAAAACAGTAGACAATATCAGGGCTGACTGCCAATATTCAGGATACACTTTCAACAATTTATCAAGAATAGTCAGAGCTTTAGTCGTGTCTCCGACTCTGATTAGCTCATCATAAATCCTGGTGGCATTGACACCCATCGTCACGAAAACTCCGGTGGCATTCTCATCACGATAGACCGTGTGGTCCTGATAGCCGCCGTACTTGTATTTATTCATGAACAGCTCATAGCCTTGTTCCACGTCGACCAGATTATCCGGCGGTGTACGATCGATTCGATAGATAACTCCCACGGCGGTAGAGCGCTGGCGCAAGTTTAACGGCGACTCGCCATAAGGAGGTGAACTGAAGAAAATGGGATCTTCCCATTTGTTTTCCAAAACTATATGGTCCACCATCATATCCTGTACTTTGATGATACCACCCTGATAGCGGTCCGCTTGCAGATAAGTTTGGCGCCCGCGGGGTTTGTCGAAGAATTTCCGAGCCGGGCGCGGAGTGGTTATGCCGGGCTGAACTTCATACTCATTCCAGAGTATCTGGTCATCCGACAGCGTGATGGGAACATCGTAGCGGTTTTTCATCTGCTCCACATACCAATCAGTATTCAAAAGTGAGAGATTGACCACCCGCACGTCTTTACGATAGTCATAGACTTCCTGCACACACCAGAGCGGGAAGGTATCATTATCGCCGGAAGTGAAAAGAATGGAGTTCGGTTCGCAGGTGTCCAGAATATTGACGGCGTACAGATAGGGAATGAAATTTTTGGAACGATCGTTGGCGTGATAACTGTGCACCAGCGAAATAATCGGCAAGAGCCCGAGTAACGATGTAACGTAAACGGAATTTCTGGAGAGGGCCGGAGAAATTTTCTGAAGCCGATCCCGAATAATCATCATTACCGCCGACACGCCGATGCCGATAGCAATTCCAAAAAATACAAACGTGGGTGTGAAGAAATAATCTCGATTGCGTACTTCCTGGTAGGCATCGCCGGTGCGGAAATCATATTGAGTGCCGTCGGCAAAATTCATGTACAGTACCAGCCCCACTGAACAAATTATGAAAAGAGTGAAAAACGGCAAACCGATCTCCAGCCGTTTATCTATAGCCACAATCATTCCCAGCATGCCAAAGGCAAAGAAAACGACAATAAATACCCAGCCGCCGGGTGAATACTGTTCTTCGAAATAAGACCAGAAACCCATATTGGCATGGCGGCCGAACTGGTTTTCCCATTTGCCGCGCCGGTCGAACATGCGGTCCACCATCGAAGTCTGCCCGTATTGTTTTCTATCCAAAAAGTTGATAAAAGTAGTCCAGTCTCCCGGCCAGCCGCGGGCGGGGCCGTTTTCATCGATACGCGGTTTCAATGCCGAGCGAATCGGGACATAAAGATGAACCGACATGCCCAATACACCTACGAACAGGATGGCCAGTCCCGTTTTCCACTGCACGTTCCATTTATATTTATGCGATAGAATGCCCAGTGCAATCATTATGGCGAAGGCAATGGGAGTAATCATCAAATACAATTCAAAACCTACCATGACCGAACAAGCCGAGGCAATTGCAATCAAAAGAGCCCAGTTAATTTTTCGATACAGCATGCCTATCAGAAATATTCCCAGTACGCCGGTCAAGAGGAAAAAGAGACGCTTGCGTTCATTTATGTCTACATCGATCCCCGACAATAGGAAAATCAAAAGGAGTTCAGCTATTATAAAGCCGCAGACCATGGCCCAATCACGAGGGGTAGCTTCTTTTTTGATGATAAAGAAAATGGCCACAACCGGCACAATGATAAATACCGTCATATGGAGACCAACTCCCAAGAGTGCCAAGTAAAAGACTAAAATCAAAATTCGGGAAGCTCTGGCTGTGCCGCGTTCTTCGAAATATTTAACCGTTAACCAGACCATCATGACCGTCAGGGCCAGAGCCAGGCCGTAAACTTCGGCTTCCACAGCGTTAGACCAATTGGTACGGGAAAAGGCGACAAACAAGCCACCGGCGAACCCGCCGACATAGGCAATTAGGCGATTTAAGGGTTGGTCTTTTTCACTGCCGAAAAAGTAGCCGACTATTCTGACACTTAAAAGGTAGCTGAATAAGGCCGTGGCGGCCGAGGAAATGACCGAGATGTAATTGATACGGTAGGAAATGTCTTCCACAAAGGGTATAATCGAAAATATTCTTCCTATTAGTATGAATAACGGCGTTCCCGGAGGATGGGGAATGCCCAGAATATAAGCACAAGCAATGAATTCCCCGCAGTCCCAGAAAGGGACCGAGCGTTGGACGGTCATGGCATAAACAATAAGTGATATCAGGAAAACCAGAGCCGCTACAATGGCGTTGGTTTTATCGAATCTTTCCAGTTGGGGCAGTCTGTTGAGAGCCAATTATTCCTCCTAAAGCACTGATTTAATCGAACCGATAACTAAACTAGCCTTATTAAACCAATAGAAATTTGGCGTAAGTAAATGTTTTACATGCAAATGCACAACCGTAAAGTTCTGCTGCCCAACGCAGAGGCAGGATTAATTTAAGCAGGGTAAGTTTATGTTTATATGGTGCGCTACATTATTTGTGCTGGGAGTGTTTGCCTTTCTTGATTCCATGTTCAACATGGGAGATATCTTCAGACAGGTAAACTCGGTGCTGTTTATGCTCATTTCTCTGGCCCTCTTGATTCGGACTACGACCAAGATGAAAGCCAAGACGAAAGAGAATTACGAAGAGCGCGTTTACAACCTGGAACAACAGGTGCGAGTCTTACAAGAAGGAAATCGCAAGCTCTCCGATTACTAACTCGGTTTGGCTCCGGATTCAAGTTTACGCAGCTTCTCGCGGACTTCATTGATAAACGGATAATTCGGATAGTTTTCCAAAAGCCGCCGGTATATCTCTTTGGCCTGAACCAACGAGTCCGGCTTGGACTCTAGTACATCGGCTTTGGTCTTTAATCCATACGGCAGATAATAAGATTCGGCGTGTTCGGCTTCCATACGGTCAACATATCTAACGGCGCCGGTTGAGTCACCCCTTCGCAACACAATTTCCGTCAAGCGGAATAAAGCAATATCGGCGAGCGCTTTATTTTCGGCATCAGCGATTGAGATGAGCCGAGAAATTGTAGAATCGTACAATTTCATTTTCTGATACAGCATAGCGCCGGCAAAATCATCAAGCAGAACTTTGGCGTCACCGGCTTGACTCATCACAAAAGCAAGCTGGACGGCGTCGTTTATGTAATACCCCTGGGGGTAATCGACCATAAGCTTTTTCAAAGCCAGGCCGCATGAGTCATAGTTATGTTCAAACAAGTCAAGCAAGGCCAGATGAAAATCCAGCTCTTCCGAAATTTCTGCATTGTGTCTCAAAGCGGCCAATCTTTCCAGCTCCTTGCGTGAATTTTTAAGATCGCCCATTTGAAGATAGGCACGCGGAATAGACATGTTGGCGCTGTTGTAGGCAAAACCCATAGGATAATGAGATATCGCCGAGTCGAAATAGTGCAGAGCCATTTGCGGATTGTCCAACTTATCGAGATAGATTCTGCCAATTCGATAGACGGCCTCGGCATGATCCTGTTCTCGCGGAAATGCTGCGAAAATCGTGTCATAAACTTTGATAGCCCTGTCATAGTTACCGAGTTCTTCCAGAGATTCAGCGTAGCGGTAATAGAATTCGTCCACATATGGTTCGTCTTTAATATTGGTGATGACGTATTCAGCCATACGAATGGCCTGATGGTAGAGTTTGCGTTCCATACAGCCGCGCAAATACTGAATCAGACTGGCCCCGGTGAAGCCGGTGGCGGAGTCCTGACGCAGCGCAAACTTAAAAGCGTTGTCGTAACGACCGGTTTTTAAGTAATAAGCAGAAAGAACTTTCAATGCCCGGCCGCTGGAGTCCACACTGATTTTGGAAAGAAGTGCTTTTTCTGTCGGAGTTGATGATTCATCGAAATCCAGCAGAGCTTGCAAACCTTTCTCGGCTGAATTTCCAGTTTGAGCCGTATCTTTCAATACTCCAAAGTACTCCAGAGCTGCCCCGGAATAATCTCTTTTTTGTTCAAGTATCCCCGCTCGCTCCACCGCCATTAAAGCAACATTGCCGGACTGCTGCCGGAGTTTATCAATTATCCCGAGGGCCTCTTCCTCAAGGTCACAATCAATCATGCTTCGGACTACATTGGTGAACATGATCGGGTTATCAGGTTGGAAACTGGCTAAAAGGCTATTGTACAACTTTTTCCCTTCCTCGAGCTTTCCCTGATGAACAAGGTTTTCAGCCAGGTTAATTTTGTAGCTTATATTATCCGGAAATTGCTGTGAAAGCCGCACCAGCAAAAGTTCTCCTTTTGCATACTGCTTGAGGTGTTCATAGCAGCTTTTAAGAGAGTTGGAAACTATGGTGTTGGAGGTGTCGGACTCGTATAACAGTTCCAGAATATCCGCAGCCGATTGATAATCCTGCGAGGCCATCAGCTGACGTGCCAACTGTAACTGTGCATTACCCTTGGCTGCCTCGGCTGTATTGGGATTTTTGACTGTGGGCTTTATGACCCCCACAGAAGCATACTCCGTCCCCAAAACTAACATACCCAGGGACAGGACAAGAAATCGAAAGAATCTGAACATCATTTGTCGACCGGAGCAGGAGAATTTGTCGATTGCGACTGCACCTGAAGGAGCGCCTTGAAATAGGCTTTGATTTGTTCTTCGTATTGTTTGGGATAACCGTCACCAAGATACTGCCGCAAGCGGTCTTCCAGGTTGCCCCGGTCATTAAGGATATCGTTCGACAACCCCGGCGGAATGTAGGTCGCTGTTTGCGAAGCAGTGGTGGCTTTGCGCTGTTCGGTAAAATCGCGGCGCTGTAATGAGCGCGAAGCTTCGAGCAATCGCGAATAAATCTTAAGCTGTTTTTCTGTCGTGGCCTGGCCGACTTCGCCGGTAGCCAGTGCTTCTTCGACTTCTTTCATTTCGGTGGCAATGTCGTCAATGCGGCCGAGAATCTGTCTAGAATTTCCGAATTCACGCGCCAGGTCTTCCATGGATTTGCGAATGGCGCCTTGTTCACCGGCCAATCTTTGTAAGGCCTCACGTTGACCCTGGCCATCACTATTGGGGTTATTCCCTCCGGGATTGTTGCACATGCTTTGCGTCTGCTGGTTGAGTTGACTCTGCTTGTTGCACATCTTCTCCAGCTGCTGCATGGGATTACTGCAGTTACCGGCATTATCGCACTGCTTTTGCTGGTCAAGAGATTCCATAAGTCGAATCGAGGCTTCGTTTAATTTAACCATGGCATCCTGCTGGCTCCGCTTGGCCTGTATCTGCTGTTTATCCGAAAGACCCTGCATGGCCAGATCCATATTCATCGTGGCTTGTTCAACGAGTGCGTTCAATTCGGCGGCGATGAATGGCGATTCCTTCCCTAATTCCGAAATTCTGTTTTTGAGCCCGTTGCAGGCTTTGGCTAAATCCTGCTGCTGGGTGGCCATGTCGCGCAGCATGATTGACTGCGGATCCAACGTGGCTGACTGTTTCAAGAGTTCTTCCTGATTGCGTGAGAGATAATTGGCGTCATCGATGGAGGCGCGCATTTCTTTTTGAATCTTATCCTGGTCGCCGCCTTTCATTTCCGAAAACTTCTGCTGCATCTGACTGGTCATAGCCGCCAGTTTGGAATGAGCCTTTTCCCCCTGCTGTTTGGCCGGCTCTTTTTGCTGCTGGTTTAGAGAGCTGGACATTTCCTGCATATCCTGCGCCGCATCGGTTTTTTCCAAAGCCTCGGCAAACTCCTGAAGTTCCGGGGAGCTTTCCATCTGGGCATCTTTGGCCATTTGTTTCAGTTCGGAGGCTTCCTTTTGCAGACTCTCCAAATCTGACTTTATCTCATTTTCATTTTTGCTTAGTGAAGGCAGCTTTTCACTATCCGAAGATTCCGTATTTTTATTGGATTCGTCCTGGCGCTGGGTGAGCTGTTCGGCCTGACGCATCATCGATTCCATCTTCTGCATCACTTGCATTCTTTTCAGTAGGGCCAGAGTTCTCTCGAGGCGTTTCAGCATTTCTTCCTGCGAGAGTTGATAATCTTCCATCGCTTCGCGCATCTGATTTTGGTCCATGTTTTTAAGCGCTTCCAAAAGCTGCTGCTGGGCCTCTCGCATTTCAGGGGTCGCAACTTCTTCAAATAGCTTTTGAATCTCCTGCATTCTTTCCATTATTTCGCGGCTTAGCAGTGCATTTTCAGTGAGCTTTTCAATGGATTTCTCCATTTGCTCCGCGCTCTTTTCAATTTCATCCAGCACTTCAGCGTTTTTCTCGACCAGGCCTTCCAGCTCTTTTTGCTGCTGCCAGTCTGTCTCGTTCAGGTTCTGCTGTTGCGCTTTCAATTTGCGCGCCACGTTTTGCATTTTCTGGGCTAGGTCCTTGCCGCGCTGGAGTATGTTTTCGGTGTGCGAGACTCGTCCGGCAGTTTCGGTTTCGGCGTCGGATATTATTTCATCCAGCGATGGCAGCCGGGCAATGAATTGACGTGATTTGGTAATCTTGGGGCCGGAGATTTTGTCGTTGTCGGCCACTTCCAATAAGTAGGTGCAATAATCGCCGGGGAACATATTCAACTGTTCCATGTCCCAGTTGAAATCAATCTCGCCTTCAGTCTTAATGCGTTCCGGGAAGTGAATGACAGCCACATGCTCTTCGCTGGGATTTCCACGATAAACAACTGTGAACTTCAAAACCAGCGAAGTAAAGCCGTAGTCATCAAATATTCTCACTTTTAAGGGGAGCATCATTTCTTCGGAGAGGTTGACATCAAATCCGGGACGCAGGACGTCGATGGAAGGAAATTCATCCGGAACGGCGGTGATATAGTATTCAATGGGGTCGGGATTCTCCTCGCCCAGATGGTCCATTAAATGGAAGTAATATGATTTGGTGTTCTCAACCACTATTGACACCTCGGCGGTGTTGTTGGATACTTTCATCGGCTGACGATTCTGGTCATCAAACACCATATCAGCAGACCGGACAGGTAGATTTGTTACCGTTTTGATATTGGCGCGGCTGCCAACAACGGCTGAAAACGTGCCGTTATTTTCATCGATTACAGTCGGCTCAAGACCAGTGTAGGACGGATAGAAGATGGACAGTTTGATTTCATTTACGCGGGGCTTGTCGACCACGTCAATTTTTTGAACTTCTGTTTTGGTGCGGCCGGCTTCAACATAATAGTCGAATGACTTGTTCACCTGACGCAAGGTAACTCCAAATTGCAGCGAATCTCCAATCGCCAGCAGTGTGCGGCGAAACTTTTTTAAATCAATTTGAGAGACCTGCCAGTTGCCGTCGACAAAGCGGTAATGTATTTCCGCCTTTTCGGGGAACTGGTCGCCTTTGAGGAAAGCGCCGATTTCAATGTCACGGTATTTCACCCATTCGGTGGAGCCGGGAACTGCAGTCAAATTGTAACCTAAGGGAGGCGCAACTTCGGTGGTGGGATTGGAATAGACTTCGTAAGAATACCCAAAAAACCCCGGAGCTACGAAAAGCATAACCAGAGCTATGGCCGCTGCAATCCCGAAGTTTCTACCGGATTTGATGGCCGAACTGAACGTAACGACATCATTGAAATTGACATCACCAGCTTTTGTCAATGCTTGAGTAATTGTGAGACCAACTAAATCGGCAGAATAGCCTGGATTTTTTTTCATTCGTGCAAATTCGATTGCGGCAATGAGTCGGCCTTTGAGCTCGGGATATTTTTCTTCCAGGCGGACCGCTACTGAATCAAGATTCCCATTAAAAAGGCGTGACAGCGCAAAACGAATAAAGAAATAAAGAGAAACCAAGCCTGCTAAGGTTAATAAGGAGATTTTAAACCAGACCGGTAAAATCATGATTGATGCAAAAGCCGAGAGCATGAACGAGGTAACAATTAGAGCAGCAGAAGTAGCCAGCACTCCTGACATAAACAGAATCAGCCGCTGTTTCAAAAGAATGTTCTTGAGTTTTTGGGTCAGAAATTCGGGCGATTTTATTACTGCCATTTTATCATCCTCGTGCTGCTTATCGATTCATTTCTTTTCAGTTCGCCGGTGCGCCGGTACTATAATTTATCGTCACCAAAGCCTTTTGGCGGCAAGTATTTCAGGAGATTATACTAATATAACAAGGCATAGGTGAGTATGTTCAAGCCCATCTTAAATGCCAGGGCTCTTTTTTCCTCCGGATCATTGTGAACCTGCGGGTCTTCCCAGCCATCTCCTATATCTGATTCCACCAGGAAATATACGACTACCCGGCCATCTAATACTATGGCATAAGCTCGGGGAGGTTTGTTGTCGTGTTCGTGAATTTTGGGAGGACCGTTGGGAAAATCATAAAAACTGTGGTATATGGTATGGTCAAACGGTAATTCTACCATTTGGCGTTCCGGGAAAAGAGCCGTAAGCTCTTTAGTGAAATGAGTTTCCATCCCATAAGAGTCATTTACAAACAAAAAGCCGCCGGAGGATAAATACTGCCGAAGCCGGTCTTTTTCTTCTTCACTAAAACTTATCGCCCCATGGCCAGTGGCGAAGATGAACGGATACTTGAATAAGTCGGGGTCCGTGATGATGACTACCCGCTCAATTGTGTCCATCGGGTAGTCGGTGTTTTCGCGGACATATTTCAGAAAATTGGGAATCGCTGAACTCCCCCAGTACCAGTCTCCCCCACCGGAATAGTGCAAACGGGCGACTTTGATGGCAGAAGGATTAGGGCTGAAAGCCGCGTCATCGGTGACTTTCGTATTTGATGGGATTCTTATGCCCCTTTGGGCGTTCGAAATTGAGATAAAAATGATAGAAGCAATTAACAATTGAAGAAGGGATTTAAGACCTATCAGCCTCATAATACAATATACACCCAAAATCTGAATTTGCCTTGGTTTTAAGTAAGAAATAGGCCGGAAATCTGTTGTTTCCGGCCTATTTAAGCTTAAACAAGATAAATGCTATTTGAATCGCTTGGGCCGGCGAGCTTCCCATTCCACTACAATTGGACTGGCCACAAAGATTGAGCTATAAGTTCCTATGATGATACCTATCAACAGAGAAAAGGCAAAACCTTTTAGAACTTCGCCACCCAGAAAATACAGCGCACCCAATACCAGCAGTACCGTCATACCGGTGTTGATCGTTCGCGACAGCACTTCATTGATGGAAGCATTAACAGTAGCGGCAAACTCACCCCTGGTCCGATATCGTTTTAAGTTTTCTCGAATGCGGTCGTAAATGACTACCTTGTCATTCAGTGAGTACCCGGCCAGTGTCAACAAGGCCGTGACTATCAGGAGGTCAAACTCCATTCCGGTCAAATAGATAATGCCCAGCACTACCAGGGTATCGTGTAGCGTGGCCAGGGCAGCGACTATTCCTGAACGAAAATCAAAGCGAATCCAAAGATAGAGGACAATTCCCAGTAATGATAACAGCACCGCCTTCTGGGCGTCTTTGCGGAGTGTTTGACCGACGGCCGGTCCGATGACGTGTTCGGAAACACGGGTAAAGTTATTGCCTGGAAAACTTTCAGTGACAATCTGTGTCAACCGCTGGAGCTTCTCTTCACCTTCGGCTTCGGTGGCGGGTCGCTTGGTTTTAATGATAAAGGCATTAGGTTTGACGAAGTCCTTGAGGTCGGTAATCTGGACGTCACCAAACTCGGCATTTACAGCCGCCCGCAGGTCTTCAATGGCCACCGGCTTTTCAAAATGGCCGGTTATCATGACACCGCCTGAAAAATCGATTCCCAGATTGGCTTTTCCCGTCATGATCATCACCAGTCCGACGATGCCGATGGCCACCAGAACGGCCGAGACCGTGTAGGCCACTTTTCGTAACCCAAGGAAGTTGATATTGGTTTCACCAATTAATCGAAACATATTTTACCTGTCCTATATACTAAGAGTTTTGTAAGATTTCCGAACATCGAAAATCTGTTTGGTAATGACATAGGCCGTGTAAAGGGAAATGGCCACGCCCCAGAAAAGTGACACGGCAAATCCTTTGATTGGCCCGGAACCCAGAAGGAACAAGGCGCCGGCGGTTATCAGTGTGGTCACGTGGGTGTCAAAAATGGCTGTAAAAGCGCGGTCGTAACCGGCTTCGATAGCGGCATGCACCGTTTTGCCGGTGCGCAGTTCCTCACGGATACGCTCGAAAATAAGAATATTGGAATCAAGCGACATACCGATTGTCAGAATAATTCCGGCAATTCCGGGCATGGTCAAAGTGGCGCCGAATCCGGCTAGGACCGCCAAAAGGAAAAAGATGTTAAACAAAAGGCCGATGTCAGCGATGATTCCGGAGATTCGATAATAAATCCCGATATACAACAGGACTAGAATCAATCCAATTAGAGATGAGCTAAACCCTTTCCTAATGGAATCCGCACCTAGCGTGGCGCCTACCACGTTTTTCTCGATAATCTCAACCGGAGCCGGGAGCGCACCAGCTTTAAGAACGATTTCCATATTGCGGGCATCTTCGAAACTTGCGGAGCTCCCCATAGTGATTTGGCCGTTGGTTCGGATTTTGGAATTGATAAACGGCGCCGATTCTACTTTGTCATCCAAAGTGATCGCCAGGGGCTTATCGATGTTGGAACCAGTCAACTGTCCAAAAAGGGCGGCGCCGTCGCCTGATAAAGAGAAGTTGACCACCGGCGCTCCATAACTATCGGTTCCGCTATTGATGCTCTCGAGGAATTTCCCCAGAAACTGAACTTTGCGCTTTAATAGATATAGAAAATAAACTTCCCGCTGGTTTCTAAGTTCGGATCTGGTGGACCAGGCAAACTTGACGTCAATGGGAATCTGCGCCTGTACTTGCGGCAGATTCAGCCATTTGTTTAATAATGGTCGATCGGCTTTGTTAACGGCATAGCCCGGCCAATTTACACCGGTACGGTTGTTGAAGAGAATTGGGTCCAGGCGCGTGGTAAGAGGATTTTCATTGTCAGTTAAATCCATGGACTCATCGAAGGCGAACTCATCTGAAGTATCTTTGGCGGTTTCGCCCATCAATTCGGACAGAATATCAGTAGTGTCTTTTTTGGCTTGATTCTGGTTGGCAGCGGAGGTGTCGGCGGTTTTATCAGCAGCCGCAGAGCCGTCCTTGCTAGTCTCGAGATACTTTGCTACCGTCGAATCAATTCTGGCCATAATCAAATTGGCGTTTTCAGGTGTTTCCAAAAGTTTGAATTCCAAAAGGGCCGTCTGGCCGATGAGTTCTTCGGCGCGGCTGACATCGGTGTAACCCGGCAAATCAACGATGATGCGGTCGTTTCCCTGCTTTTGAATCTGGGGCTCGGTGACGCCCAGCCCATCAACACGATTACGGATAATCTGGATGGCGCGGTCGATAGCGTCTTCACGGGCGGGTTCATCGAGTTCTTCCATTTTAACTCGAAGGACGACGTGAATGCCGCCCTGTAAATCCAATCCCAATCGAATGGCGCTCTGTTCCAGTCTAACCATAGCGCTGGGGTCAGATTCATTGAGCGCCAGTTTTTCTTCGGGGCTCATGGTCCACAGTTTGAATGTGTCCCAGAAGGCTATCACTGACACTACAATAAATATCAGTGTCAGCCATACTCTCCAATTTTTCAAATTCATCTAAAATCCTTTCAGCTTAAAAACTAATTCCAATTTGCAGAATTTGCCCGGCTGCTGCGGGGCTTGAATAAAACAGCCAAAGTGACTGCGGGCTTAACTGGTGCCGGAAGGCCGTTCGCCAAGCAGAGTGAAAAGATGACCGAGCTCCGAATCAACCTGACATAAGGTATTAACGGAATAGACGATAAGAAATTGATTATCCGAAGAAGCCAAACGCACAAAGCCCGGGGCTTTGTCGTTTCTTTGATTGATATTTTTACCAAAAGAACTGACCAGATCAACTGCAATCAGCCAAACTGTGGTCTGATTAGAGGGAGCACTGACCGGTGTGACGCCGTCGGAGTTTTTCCCCGCGTGAGATTTCCGGTTTTCGATTTGAGAATCGGATGAATTGTCGGCCAGACCCACATTTGAAAAAGAATCGATGGAATTGGCAGCCGACCGGGCTTGCAGGAAATAACTCATGAGAAATAACAGCGCCAGAGCCGGCAATCCCTTGACTAAGATTGGCATGTAAAATTTCAGGCGATTCATCCGGGGCGAATATAAGCTACGGAGGAGTTTCGTCAAATCAATTCTGATGGGGACGCTATACCTCTGCTAAATAGTTCAAAAGCTGATTTCCTGACGTTAAAAAGGGGATAAATATAACTTTATTTTATGCCAATGCCGGTTTTGATGGCCGGAACCAGGGAATGTCTTCGCTTGAATAAATAGATAACGGCAAAGACCAGGTAAACCACCGCCGCCTCGACCCTGATATCCGGCACAATGAACTGCGCCAAAAAGAGCAAAAACAACAATATCCCGCTGGTCCTGCTTAATCGAAGGCTAACCAGTACGGCTACCCCAAAAACACATTGGGCGGCCGTCAAAAAGATTTCATGCTTCTGAAACGTATCCAGTTCAAATGTGGAAACGGTTCCGGCGGCAAGAGAATAAACCAATGGTATGGAGCCGACCAGCAAAGTAAATTGATTCACTAAGGAAGAACTAAGAGCTTTAATTGAAGCCGCAGCTTCGCCCCGAAGGGTCCAGGTGGCGGCGATAATAAACTCCGGCATTTCCGAAGCGACCGGCGCCAGCCATTGCACCAGAAGAAATTTGTCGATACCCAGCACTTCCCCTGTATTCACCAAGGCATCGGCAAACGGTTCGGCCACAAAAAAGATAATTATTCCGGCATAGGCGAACATCAGTGCGGTGGCATTCCGGCGGGGGAGTTTTTTCAGATTGGCAATGATTTTGGCCGGGCCGACCAAATCCGGCTCCAGCGATTCCATGCCGGCAGAACGTTTGGCATAAAATCCGTAAATACTTACGAGGATAAGTGTGTCGACAATTGTCAGACTCCCTTTGAGCACAACTATGAAAGCATAGAGGGCGGCCATGCCTATATAGAGAATTTCAACGCGCTGGTCCGCTTTTAGTATTACTTCCTTCTTCTTTTTGGCCCAGACAAATAAAAGCAATATTACCGGCCAGCCCAGCCCAACCAATAAACGATTGGCGCCGGTCATATTGGCAATGGCATAATGGTGAGAAAGTTCATCGCCCAGGCCGGCTTTCCAGGTGAAGACTATATCCACGGCATATTCGGGAAGTACCGCCACCAGCGCCAGTATCGTCACCGCCAGCGCCTGGGACATATCCATCTGCGCCACTTCCGCCGCCCAAGCCAGAATAGTAGCCGCTGCAAAAATTGAGATTCCGAATATAACTGCCCCAATAACTGGAGAATGCCCGATGTGCATCATTCCCATCAGGGCGCCCGGCAGGGCCACCAGCGCCGTGAGAAGGAAAGAAATATATAATTTTGGAGAAGTTTCGTATTTGCGAATGGGATGGCTCATTAATTCGATGAGAAATTGCCGAAAGAGACGTTATCCTCGGATTACCATGTTAACAATGTCTTTTCGCAGCAGCACGCCGACCAATTTGTCGTTTTGAGTCACGAACACCCGCCGAATATCCTTAAATATCATCATCGCCGCAACCTCAATAATGCGCGTTTCGGGAGTGGTAACTTCGAATTCATCCCGATAAAGCTGCGATACTTTGATTTTGTCTTCCCGCTTCAGCAGTTCCTCAAACGGTTCGACATCGAGAGAATAATTCAGATTGGAAATGAGCGACTTGTAATCGGGCAGTGCCGCTTTAATCAAATCGCGATCGTTGATAACACCGAGTAATTTATTGTTTTTGTCCACCACGGCCAGCGCCGAGAGGCGATTGCGAAACATCTTGTTGGCAACTTCCTTGAGCGTGTCATCGGGGGTAACCGTGGCAACATCGTGTCGCATAACATCTTTGACCATTAACTCTTTGTCGATGATTACATTGGCCTCTGAAATCAGTTTTATAAGGTCGGCCTTGTTGGTAATTTTAAGTATCTTGCCCATGGTCCCGGGCATGCGGCCCAAATAGGCGAGGCCCGACAAAGTTTGCAGGTACAGTTTGGCAATCGCCGAAGGAGTCAAGAGAAGGCAAACAACGTGGAGAGAAACGCCGTCGCGGGTTTTGTCTTCCAGTCCTTTTTTGGAAATACCCACCAGTATATACATTTCTTTGACGGCATTGGTGCGGGCGTGCGGAAAAGCAAAGCCGTGGCCGTATGACGTATCTTCAATCTCTTCGCGTTCGCGCACGGCTTTGAGTACTTCATCATAATCGATCTTGACTCCTTCGCTCTTTAGTAGCTTCAACAACTCCACCACCGTTTCGTCTTTGGTTCGTGCGGCCAGATCGATTATTACGCGCCGTTCCATTATTAGATTGGCCAATTTCACTTTGCTTTGATTCTCTCCTGTGCATTTGTCGACGCAGTTTTTTCTTGAAGCGATTCAGGCGATACCACACCACCGGACACCAGGAATTTCAAGGAATCCTCCACAGACATGTCAATTTCGATAACTTCTTCCACCGGATACAAAATGGCCATCCCCGAAAAAGGAGTGGGAGTCGAAGCAATTAAAACAGTTACAAACTGTCGCAGTTTCCCTTTGGCCAGGATTTCCACTCGTCGAGTTACGAGACCTATGGCATAAACACCTTTACAAGGATATTCAACCAGTACGACTTCTTTAAAAGAGCCTTTGGACGGAATGGTCACGGCTTCCAGCAATTGTTTGGCGCCTGAATAAATGGGGCTGATGAACGGCACCTTTGCCAGTATTGTGTCCACCAACTTGTGGAGAGCCTTACCCATAAAATTACGAGACAGGACCCCTGCCAACAGGATCAATAAAAGGGTAATAATCAAACCCAGCCCGTACCAGTAATACCCCAAAAGATGCGTAATTAATGGTCTAAGCAGTCCGTCAATGAATTCGAATAGGAACTTGATGACCAGATAGGTCAGAATTATAGGTACGACGACCAGAACTCCGGCCAGAAAATAGCGCTTCAACAAATTTAGGAGAGAATTAGCCAAATGGTTACCTTTCCATTAAAAATATCCGGTGAAAAGGAAAAAATCAATAACTATCGGAGCTATTCAATAATGAAGCCAAAAGCTTGGGGAATTTGGGAAGCCAGTGACAAAAGGGCGTCTGGGAAGATTCCAAAGAAAAGCGTTGCCAAAGCGGTAATGGCAAAAACTGCAATAAGTGGGGCCGGAAATTGAATGGGCAGCGGTGACTTTTCAGTTCGCCCAAAAAGTGCTATGGAAAATTTGACAAATTTGAATAACATAATGGCGGCACAGACAATGCCGGCGCCGGCCAGCAAATACATCCAGTGATACAGTTTATCAACAGCAGCCGTTTCCAGTGCGGCATCAATGACAGAAAACTTGGCGACAAATCCGGCCAAAATTGGAAGTCCGGCCAGTGACATTAAATAAACTGTCGTTAGAATCGCCAGCGGCATCGACGATTTGGACAAACCTTTAAAATCACCCAGATTCGTGGAATTAGTTGATTGTCTGACCAGCCCAATGACCGCATAAATGCCCGCCAAAGAAAACATGACCGAAAATAAATAGAACCCGGCGGATTGCAGTCCGTGCTGGTTCATGGAAATCATTCCGGTCAGAATAAATCCAACCTGTACAATGTTGGAAAAAAAGAGCATGGACATGATATCTTTTTGGCGCAGCATTTGAACCGTGCCAAAAACAATATTGATAAAGGCCACAAAGGCAACCAGCCGTCCCCAATCATTGGGATTCATCTCGGGTCCGTAAAAAGCAAACAACCCGTTGATAAATATTTTGGCGAATGCCAGCAGAACTGCCGATACCAACGCAGTGGCAATCAAAGCGACTGTCGGAATAGGCAGGTTCTTGTGAAGGTCGTGCATCCAGGCATTAAAAGGAATCATTCCTCCCCTTAACATTAGTCCGCTCAAAATGGCTGCTATAGCCAGCAGTATGATGACGCCGATTTGCCGCTGGGTTATATGCACTACGGCAATCTGCAATTTCATCATAATGAGATCAGCCGCGCCGGATAGTCCGTATAAAAATGAAAATCCAAAAAGAATTAATAAAGATGACAAAACTGAAATCACCAGAAACTTTTGAGGCACTTTAGTAGCCAGATTTGAATCAAATTGGTGCGACGCCAACATAATCAGTGAAATGGTGCATAATTCCAGAAATAGATATATAGAGAGTAGACTGGCCGACATTGATAGAAACATCATGGCCAAGAGCACCAGCATTAAAAGGGAGTATTTCGAAATTGACGGTTTTGATACATTCTTATGAAATGACATATCCATAGCCACCGCCAGAAATGTCGCCACCAGAAACAGGAGTTTAAAAAACCGGGAGCCGGCGTCGTTGACTAATAGATTGCCATCGGGGCTGCCCAGCCTGGTCATGACTACTAACACTCCCGTTATCAAAACGCCGAGCATTACCAGATAACCGGCCAACTGGTGACTTATTTTCAGACGAAGAACAAACGTACCGGTGAGAATCAATACCAGGGCAAAGAGCGCCAGCTCCGGCAGGAGTAAAGAAAGCCGCAAAGATTGTTCAACCTGTCCCATGAATTATTTCAGAATTTGCAGGCTATTGTCTTCACTTTCCCGAATCTGGGATCGCCATTGACGAAATAGCAATCCCCCGCACAACAACTGACAGGCAAAAACTACCAGTATTAAGACTATGAACACCAGCCCAATTGGAGCGTCACCACGAACAAATCTATTGAATGCCGCAAAGTTCAGGATGACGGCATTGTACATTATGAAAAATGAGACAATCTTGCCGGGAAGATTTTTGCGGGCGAAAACTCCGTATAAACCAATTGCAAACAGTGCCGCCGCCAGCGAAAGATAATAAAACATTAAGCTTTCTCTCGCTTCCTCTGCAAAAACGCCAATAACGACAGGATCAAGACAAAACCCAAGAGACAGATAACCGGAAGAATGTAATTGTTAATCAATGCGTTCAGCAATTGTGTGAATGAAGAAGTTTTGACTTCCGCCGAGTACTGCCACACATCAGTATGTGCTATCAGAAAGAGACTTCCGATAAAAACCAGCAGCGCCATGATGAAATACCGACCCGTCCGCGGCTGGGATTCGAGCCTGATTATTTCTGATGATTGATTATTTTTCTTACGTATGCCAAAAAACCAACTGGTGGCAACACCACCCAAAACAATTAAATAAACAAATGCCAGACCGATGAATTTCAAATACATCAATATTCCCGCAACGGCCAGTATTGTCAGCATAAGAGCAGTAATGACAGGTACTGCTCTTTTTAGGGTGACTGAAGCGATAGCTGTCACCACCGACACCACTGAAATAATCCAGAAGAAGATGTCGATGGAATTATTTGACAAGATTTACTTCTTTGATGGGGAATATGGTTTGTAATTGCATCTAGATGACGGCAATGGCATCGATTTCGACTTTGGCATCCAGCGGCAGACGAGACACTTGCACGGTCGCTCGGGCGGGAGGATGTTTATCAAAAAAAGCGGCATAGACTTCATTTACAGAAGAGAAATCTGCCAGGTCAGCAAGGTAAATGGTAGTTTTAACGACGTCAGTATACCCCGCGCCGCCGGATTTAAGAATCTCTCCCAGATTTTTCATGACCTGCCGACACTGTTCGGCGGCAGTATTACCGACGATTTTTTTGGTCGAGGGATCGATTGCAACCTGACCTGAACAAAACAGTAAATTGGAACATTTGGCTTTAGTCCCTTGAGAATAAGGCCCGATGGCCTGCGGCGCTTTGTCGGTAATTATGATTTCCTTCATCCAGTCTCCAGACCATTTATCTTTTGCAGATTCTAATCCTCACCGACTATGGCTAACACATTAAGAATTGCAGCTCAACTAAAATGTACCAGCTTGAGCAATGGATAAAATATGAAGGGCGGTTTGGCAGGAGACTTATGCCGGAGAAAAAAACTTAGGCAGTTTTATTGCGGATTGAGTCCAGCACCGAGCGCAAAGAGCCGGTAATACTGGTCAGAATGTTTGAGTATTTTTTAAGAAGTTCCGAATACTGCCACCTCATCTGGAACGCTTGTTCCGGAAAATCGAACAGCTCCAGAAGGGTGATTTTGTTGATTTCGTCGATATACTGAACCACGTAATAAGGATAATCAGGAATATTGGAGTCTTCCACTTCCCCTTTGCTGATACGCTCGCGGTAGGACTCGATTTTTTCAAGCATGACTGTGCCGAAGCACCACGGGGTCATGATGACGCCAAAAGTTGAACCGTCGGTATAGAACCTTAAAACCCCCCTTTGAATCTGGTCGATAATGACGCCTCGGGCGTGGTAATACGCCAGGGTCTCGGAATGGTCTAAAGGTGTGTCGGCAATTTTTTGATCAAGAAGATCTCTTTCGATACTGGCGCGGTCATAGACTCTTTCGAGAAAACGGTAGAAATCATCGAAATAAACTTTGGTGTTTTCCGACAGGGTCATGATATAATAGCCGCCCTCGTCCTTGCGAACTTTGGGTTCAGTGGTGGAAGCGAGCCTGTCGTATGAAAAACCGCGTTGAAATTTACCTTCCAGCATCAAGTCTCCGGTTGTCATCCAGTTAATTCATTCGCAAGGGGTTACAGCATTGGCTATGCCGTTGGTTTTCAAATTGGAGCGGAGATTCTGTGCTTGGCCTAAGATGTTGAAGTTACGAGAGTTAGAGCTATTAGGGAAGGCATAATTATTACATTTTGGGAGCTGCCAAAAGTGCAAAAAAATGCGGCTATAAAGTGAGTGTTAAAATATGTGAAGGAAGATGCAATGAAAGTCGCCCTTCGACCCGTTCGACTGCGCTCAGAGCAGGCAGGCTCAAAGTGACATTCTCTTAAACTTGTGGGCGGCAGACGTCCACGTCTGCCCCACTCACAAATCTATCAATCCACCCAATCCGCTATGAAAATATTCGTCTCCCCTTTTTCGGCGCCGTTACGGTTGGAAGCAAAGACCAGCTTTTTGCCGTCGTGAGTAAACATCGGAAAGGCATCGAAAGTCTCATTATAAGTAACCCGCTCGATGGTTTTGGTGGCGATCTCTATAATGTATAAATCAAAATTGCGCCCCTGCGGGTCGGCGACATTAGAGGCATAGATAATGCGATCGCCGTCGGGATGAAAATACGGCGCAAAGTTGGCGGCATTGTTGTTGGTAAGTTGAATCGCTCGTTTATCGGTCAAATTCATTATATAGATATCCAGTTTCGAAGGTTTGACCAGATTTTCGCGCAAAAGCGCTTTGTATTCTTTTAAGTCCTCGCCTTTTGGCCGCGACGCCCGCCAGACAATCCATTCACCATCATAGGAGAAAAACCCGCCGCCGTCATAACCGGGCTCTTTGGTCAACTGTTCGGGGTTAGTGCCATCGGGATTCATCATATAGAGTTCCAAATCTCCGGAACGAAGGGATGTAAAAAGAATCTTGCTCCCGTCGGGCGAATAGACACACTCGGCGTCATATCCATAAGAATCGGTCAACCGTTGGAGAATGCGCCCATCAGCATCGGCTTTGAAAATATCAAATGTTGGATAGATTGCCCAGACATAGCCGCGCGACATATCGGGCGGCTGCGGACATTCAGCGCCGCCCAGATGAGTCGAGGCATAGATGATGGAATTCCCGTTGGGTGAAATGAAACCGCAGGTCGTGCGCCCTTTGCCGGATGATACCAAAGTGACGTTAGAGCCGTCGGAGTTCATGGTGAAAATGGCGTCACATTCGAGCGCATTGCGGGTGGACTGAAAAGACAGTTTGTTGCCGTCGCTCGAAAAATACGCTTCGGCGTTTTGCCCGCCAAAAGTAAGCTGCTTGAGGTCGACAAAGTGCCTTTCGCCATCGAAGATGGTGGCAGTCGTTGCTTTGACTTCGATATCTTCGGCCTGGGCTTTTTTGAAAGTATCTTCATCAACTTTTTTCCCGCAGCCGATTGATAGATCGATTAATATCAATATTCCGGCGATTCCCAGTTTGCTAAAACTGCGCATTTATTAGAGTCCTTTCTTCTTCATTTCAAATTCAGATTTTGCTACGGAGAGATACAAAAAATTCGGCGCAGGTCAACAGGTAAATTCAATCTTAAGAACTGCTCAAAACTTTTCTTAAATAGCTCAATCTTTCCTCTTTCTTCACCACCCCCAAATCAATCATCACTTCATTTTTCCCCGCAAATGAAAACTCCATCGGGCAATCCGATGCGGCGCGGATAGATTCTATCTCTGTGCGGGTGAGTTTTTTGGTTTCGGCGAATTGAATAGTAGCGCGGCCGGATCTGAAGCGAATTTTTTCAACTTCCAGTACTGATGCCGCAACTTTGAGTGTGGTTCCGTCGATTAAGTTGACAGCTTCCTGCGGCATTCTGCCGAAACGGTCGGTGATTTCATCGCGTATTTTTTCAACATCATCAAGCGTGCGGCTGTCGGCCAGTCGGCGGTACAAATCTACTTTCTGCTGGCGGTCGTTGATATAGTCATCGCTTAAGTGCATCACGATATCAGTCTCAATTTTAGTTTCGGGAAGTCTTTGAATCGGCTGTCCTTTGAGTTCGGCGACGGCTTCTTCCAAAAGTTTATTATAGAGGTCGTAGCCGAGTTCTTCCATAAAGCCGGATTGTCTGGGGCCAAGAATTGTCCCGGCGCCGCGAATTTCCAAATCGCGCATAGCCAGTGCAAATCCGGAGCCGAGATTAGAGTGGGCTTCCAATGCTCGGAGTCTTTTGACCGCTTCAGCGGTGAGACTCTTAAGCGGCGGTGTTATCAAGTAGGCATAGGCCTGCTGTGATGACCGCCCAACTCTCCCCCGTAATTGGTATAATTGCGCCAATCCGAATTTGTCAGCGCGATTAATTAAGATTGTGTTGGCTGAAGAAATATCCAAACCGGATTCAATTATAGCTGTGCATAATAGGACATCATATTTTTTGTCCAGAAAATCGATCATTACTTTTTCCAGGGCTCGTTCGTGCATCTGGCCGTGGGCGATGGCTATCTCCACTTGCGGCACAATTTTTTTCAAGCGTTTATACATCGCCTGAATGGTTTGCACGCGATTGTGCACGAAAAATATTTGCCCTCCCCGGTCAACTTCGCGCAAAATGGCAGTGGCAATTATGGACTCTTCATCGTCAACGATTTCAGTAACAATCGGACGGCGGTTTTTGGGTGAAGTATTTATCAAACTCATGTCACGTGCACCCATCAAAGACATTTGCAACGTACGCGGAATGGGGGTAGCAGTCATCGACATCGTGTCAACCGTAACACGCAGCTGGCGCAGTTTTTCTTTGTGCTTAACTCCAAAACGATGCTCCTCGTCGACAATCAGCATACCCAAATCTTTGAATTGGACATCTTTGGACAAGAGCCGATGCGTGCCAATTACTAAATCAACGTTTCCTTGTGCCAGCCCTTTGACAACTTCCAATTGTTCTTTTTTAGTGCGAAAGCGAGACAACATTTCTACTCTCACGGGAAACTCCAGCAGGCGCTCTTTGAATGTCTGATAGTGCTGCTGCGCCAGGACGGTTGTCGGAACCAGTACCGCTGCCTGCTTCCCCTTGTCGATTACTTTGAACGCCGCCCGCACGGCTACCTCGGTCTTGCCGTAGCCGACATCGCCGCAGATAAGACGGTCCATCGGTTTTTCGTCAGCCAAGTCACGTTTGCAATCGTTGATTGCTTTAAGTTGGTCGGGAGTTTCCTCATAGACAAAGGAAGCTTCCAGCTGTTTTAGCCAAACCGAATCTTCACCAAAAGAGATTCCCTGATTCATTTTCCGTTCGGCATAAAGCTTGATAAGTTCTTCGGCCATTTCGGCAATAGCCGCTTTAGTGCGCGCTTTGAGTTTTTCCCAGGCATTGCCGCCGAGACGTGAGAGATTGGGCGGGGCATCTTTGCCGGCATATTTGGCGACTCGGTTGAACTCTTCGATGGGGACATAGAGCTTATCGTTTTCGGCATACATTAATAAGAGACAGTCGCGTGGCTGGTTGTCGATGGTCAAAGTTTTGAGACCGGCATAGCGGGCGATGCCGTATTCGGTATGAACCACGAAATCGCCCTGATTGAGGCTGGAGTAGTCGGAAATCGCTACGCCTTCCTGGAATTTTTTCTTTCTGATTCTTCGATGATGGCGATGAAAGATTTCATGGTCGGTCAGAATTGCAAATCGGCCGGACGGAGAAACAAATCCGCCGTTGAGATCGCCCACTTCGATTCGAGATGAAATGACTGATTCGCTTTTCTCGCTAATTAGTTCTTCCAGACGGCTTTTTTGACCGGAAGTGTCGGTGGCAATGAAGTATTTGAAATCGGCTGATTCAAACTCACTGATGGCATCGACCAGTCGCTCGATTTTTCCAGCAAACGAAGGATGCGGGCCGCACTCGAAATCGATGATTTCTTTTCGTCCGCCGCGAAAAGGCAGCCGGTCCAGAACTGTCAGTTTTTCTATCTTTGAAAATAAGGCGGATGGTTGGTGATAATACTCCTGCGGTTTGGGCAAGCTTTCAATGTCTCTCTTTAATCGTGCAAACAGGTTCTCCGCCTCGTCAAAAATGCTGGCGACTTCATCTTTGAGGCGCCCTTCGCCGTCGAGAAAGATGATTGCGTCGGCTGCGATGTAATCCAACAGACTCCCTTTCTCCAAACCAAACATTACGGCCAGCCATTCCAGACCGGGGAGTTCCGGATCATTCAGATAACGGTCGCGGATGTAGTCGGCATCGGAATCGGGAAGTTTGGAGAGATGCTGCTCAACTGTTTCTTGGGTGATTGGTACTTCTCTTTTGGGTAGGAGAGTAATGTGGTCGCATTTCTTAATAGTTCGTTGAGTCCCAACGTTAAATAATCGAATGGTATCAATCACGTCCCCGAAAAATTCCACTCGCACGGGAGCTTCGGCTGAAGGCGAAAAGAAATCAATCACACCGCCGCGAAGCGAAAAGTCGCCGACTTCCTCAACCACCGGTACGCGTTTAAACCCCGACGTTACCAGCTTATTGACCAGCTCACCGAGGTCGCATTCTTCGCTGACTTTCAAATTGATACGGTTCTGGGACAAAGATTCAAGTGGCATGGTTGGTTCTAAAAGCGCCCGGACCGGACAGACCACCACTTTCAGATTTTGGTCCAGGATACCGGCCAAAGTTGAAATGCGGCGCCCCATTATTTCCCCAACGGGAGGTTTGAAATCGTAAGGGAGGATTTGGCGGGCAGGAAAATGGCCGACATTGTCTTCACCGACCAGAAAAGCCAAATCATCAAAAAAGTTGGCGGCTTCTTCCGAAGATTGTGTCACGACCAGAAACGGACGCCCGGTAACCTCGCTCGCTTCTTTTATTAAAAACGAGGGTGATGAGCCATTCAACCCGCTGACACTAATTTTATGGTGTCCATTTTCGAGAAGTTTGGTTTTAAGAGATTGAAACTGTGAAGAGTCACGAAAGGCGTCGCATATTTCCCGTAAGTAATTGGTAGATTTCTCGATAGCTATTGCCACATGTCTTCCTATCCTGTTTAAAAGACAGCACAAAAGCCCCGAAGATAAATATCAGCGGGGTCTTTCATATCACTTTTCGGCCCTAATATACAAAAAAACAGAGTTTACCTGCAAAGTTTTTGTTGAGAGAAACAGGTTCCGCCTGTAAAATCGCAGGAGATTTGATAAATAGATTGATTTAAAAGGAGAATATGGATGTCCAGTTATCAGAAATTAGTGCAGGCGGTTCAGGCCGTACAACCGGAAGTGGAGAAGGCCGAAGGGGGAAACAAGGCCGCTACCGGAAGAGTCCGTAAAGCGATGCAGGATGTAAAGAAAATAGCCCAAGAAATTCGCCAGGAGATGCTGGCATTACGCGAAAAATAAACCAACTACACCTACCTCTGCCAAGAAAAGTCCCGTTTTGCGGGACTTTTCTGTTTTTACAAATCACCTCTAAGCTATTGTTAAGTCAATGGATACACCACGAGTATGCTGATTGCTTGCCTAATCGGAGAAAATTCTTGTGCTAGCTTTGAGCCGCCAGTAACTTCTGCGTAACTATAAGTCTTTCAACCTGCTAATTAAGTATGGAGAAATCTTGCGTTTCCTGACTCCCCGTCGAACGATACTGGCGATTATTGTCGCCATTGTTTGTCTGGCCTTCAGATTTGCTTTTGCGGTCGAACCGACCGATGGCGGCGGTCACGGAGGTGAAGTGCTCGAAGTGCTGGTCGCGCTGGTAGTCATTTTACTGGCGGCCAAACTGGGCGGGGACCTTTTCGAACGAATTCATCAGCCGGCGGTGTTAGGGGAACTAGTGATGGGGATGATTATCGGGAATGTCCATTTATTGGGTTGGGATTTTTTTGAACCGTTCAAGCACGATATAACTTTAGAGATTCTGGCTGAACTGGGAGTAATCATACTCCTTTTCGAAGTGGGCTTGGAGTCAACTGTACGGGAGATGATGAAAGTTGGCCTGGCTTCGTTTATGGTAGCTCTGTTTGGTGTGATTGCGCCATTTTTTTTGGGCTGGGGAGTAGCCAGCTGGTTTTTACCGGAGTCATCGACTTTGGTGCATATCTTTGTCGGAGCGACGTTGACAGCAACTTCGGTCGGCATAACGGCGCGGGTGCTTAAAGATATCGGCCAGCTTCAGACGAAAGAAGCCAGAATAATTCTTGGCGCGGCAGTAATAGACGACGTATTGGGATTAATCATTTTAGCAGTGGTTGCAGGAATAATTTCTGCGGCGGCGGCCGGAACCAGCGATGGCATCAGCTCCAGTGCTGTCCTTTGGATAATTCTTAAAGCGGTTCTATTTATTGCCGGATCGATCGTAATTGGCGGCTGGGTCCTCCCCCGATTCTTTAAATTTGGATTAGAGCTCAAGGCCAAAGGCGTGCTGCTGTCATTCAGTTTGCTGGTTTGCTTTTTGATGGCGTTCATTGCCGGAAAAGTCGGCCTGGCGCCGATAGTCGGCGCCTTTGCGGCGGGATTAATATTGGAAGATATTCATTTCAAGGACTATGAAAATCGCGGCGAACTTCAACTAAAAGAACTTTTAACCCCAATTGCAGTATTCTTGGTTCCAATATTCTTTGTTCGCATGGGTATGCTGGTTGATTTGACTACGTTCACGCAAGTGGGCATACTCGGCTTTGCTACAGTACTGACATTGGCGGCGATAGTCAGCAAACAGGTTTGCGGACTGGCCATATTTGAAAAGGGAATAAATCGTCTCGCAATCGGATTGGGCATGATCCCCAGAGGCGAAGTTGGACTTATATTCGCGGGAATTGGAGCCAAGCTTGTTCTGGATGGCGAATCGGTAATAGAAGCCGGCACATATTCGGCGGTGGTAATTATGGTGATTGTAACAACTCTAGTGACGCCGCCGCTGTTGAAGTACTCGTTGCTGAAAACAACCAACGTCGAATAGCAGACTTTCTGGGCAACATTAAAGGTTCGAAGGCTCAAAGTGCTAGCCGGAGAGAGGTTGGCTTGACACGGCCTTGGGGTTAGGTATATTCAAAAGTCTAAACCTGATCGCGGGGTGGAGTCCGCCGCAGGCGGAGTAGCCTGTCGGGCTCAACCACCGTGAAGACAAAACCTGATCGCGGGGTGGAG